>Ga0213823_1000018_pt1 | contig 192836 bp, 175 predicted proteins | sample MC6MC0907MG_FD_179887 | JGI IMG/M metagenome (GOLD analysis project Ga0213823, IMG submission 179887) | Enriched soil aggregate microbial communities from Iowa State University, Ames, United States - MC6-MC0907-MG | ecosystem: Environmental > Terrestrial > Soil > Unclassified | place: USA... | reverse complement strand
GGAAGACAGGGGATCGTGCTTCGAACTATGCTTCTTCATGGTCTCGCCCTCGCTGCCGTTGGCTTCTTTGAACGCCACCGTGGCACTGTGATGCCTCGGCGGGGGCGAGTCCATCGATTACAGGGGGGCGCTTGGCCGCAGATTCGGGTGGTTACCAACGGACCCGCCGCTGCCCTGCCGTTGCCTCTGGCCCCAGCCACTGCGCGCCGCGCAGCAGTGGGGTCAGGGCAGCATCGGGTTGCAGCGCGATGGCTATCTGGGCCTGTCGCCCCCGCACATCGGCATCCACGTCGAGCTGATGCTGCCCTGCCTGCAGCAACTGCCCTAACAGGTGCCACCCCCTGCGGCACTGTACCTCGAGCCAGCCCTGCCCCAACCCCAGCGACCAGGGCTCACTCAGCGCCAAGTCCGTAACCGTGAGGCGCCCATCGCTGGCCAGGCATTGCCGCCACGCACCCTGTACACGCACCGAACCCTGCCACTGCCCGGCCAGGCGATACGCCGCCGGTACCGTCACCTGTGCCGCTGCCGGGCGTACTTCCCCCTCCCAGCGCCAGGGCCAACCGCGGACCTGCACGTGCCACGCCTGCCCCTGAAACCCCAGCGCGCCCTGCCCTTGCAAACGCCAAGGCTGTAAGGTCCATTGCAACGGCCCGAACGGGCCGATCTGCCGCGCCTGCCCCTGCCACAGGCTGCCGCTCACACCCGCGGCCGTTACCCCGAAGCCACGCACCAGCCAGCTGGCGGGCAACTGCACCAGTAAGGTCAGGCTGAACACCAGCAGCAACCACGCCACTGCGCCCCGGCTCATGGCCGAAGTACCAGGTCGAAGCGCATGCCCTGGGTGTCTTGCTCCAGCCCCCACTGCAAGGGCTGCGCGCCTTCGGCCTGCAGCGCACGTACCCAACCCAGCAAGGCCTGCTCATCGCCCACCTGACCGCGCAGGTGCCAAGCCTCGCCCTGCGTGACCACCTCCAGTAATTCGATCTGCCGCGCCTGAGCCGACTGGCGCAGACGCTCCAGGTTCAGCGTCGCACCGCCCTGCAAACCTACTGCCATTTGCGCCAGCGCCTGCCATTGGCTCAGCGCGCGCCATTGCGCCACGCCTTCACGTAGCAGCAGCACGCTCAACAGCAGCGCGATGAGGCACACGGCCAGCGGCAAACGGTGACGCTGCATCCACGCCGTGCTCATGCCGCCACCTCCAAGTCGAACACCACGGTTGGCGACGACTCGCCGCCACTCACCTGCACCTGAGCGCCCACCGCACTGGCCATCTCGCGCCAAGGAGGTGTGGCGCCCTCGCCCTCCAGCCGCACATGCCAGCGCTGGCCATCAAAGCGCACCGCTTGCAGGCGCCAGCCGGGATGTTCACTCAGCCAGGCGTGCAAGCGCCCTTGTAGATCGTCAAGCTGACGCAGGCGCACTTGCTGCTGCAAGCCGGCCTCACGCAGGCGCTTGAGCGCCTGAGCAGCCTGCCTGGGGCCCGCCTGCTCACCCGTCACGGCAATCACCTGGGCTTGCCAGAGCTGGGCCTGGCGCCATTGCTGGGCCGCCCACACGCCGCCCCAGGTGCACGCCAACAGCAGGCAGGCAGCCATGAGCTGGCACTGCTGCCGCGTCGGCCCCGCCAACGTGCGACGCCGCCGCTGCTCGAACAGGCCAGGCAAGCTGTCCAGCGCTGCCAATGCTGTAGGCCACTGGCCTTCCAGAGGTAGCCTGCGTAACTGCGGCCAGGGTTCGACCAGCACCTCGCCCATGGCTTCAGGCCAGGCCAGCCAATGCTCGCCAGCGTCTTCGCTCAACCCCTTAAGCAGGCTGACCCCGTCTTGCTTGCGCCACCACCAGGCGACCCCCGCCTCGGGTGCCGGCAGCAACTGGAATTCGGCCCAGCAGCGCTCGGCGGTCAGCCCCCAGTCGGCGCATTGCCCGCGCCAATCGTCCAGGCGCTCGCGCGCCACCACCAGTAACCGAACTTGCCCGGCCTCACGCCCCATATACCCGCACACCACCTCATCCGCGCTTTGCAGCAAGCGGTCTTCAAGCAGCAATGGCCATTCTTCACGCTTGAGCCCTGGCGGTGCGGGCAACTGGAAATGGCTGCAGTGCTCGGCCGGCACGATCAACGCCACCCGTGCCTGCAGGTTCGCCGGCGGTTCGCCCTGCCCCTGGCGTAGCGCGACACCGCCCTCGACCAGTAACCAGTCCCAAGGGCTGCCAGGACGCACCAACAGCCAAGCTCGAGCGGGTGAGCGTCGACGCCAGTCAAGGTTCATGAGCGCCCCCAGGGAAGGACGAAGGTGCAGGCATACGGTGCTCCATCACGTTGCAATTCCAGGCGCACGCCACGGCCGGGGTGCGCGGGTTGGTCGGAAGGCCAGGGCAGCCAGCGGCCACCCTGGTGGTAAAGGATGTTCATCGCGCTCACCCGCTCTAGCTGTTCACGCAGCACCCAGCGCGGCGCCGAGGCGGCATACAGGTCCGCCGAGGTTTCCAGCAGCAGGCGTTGCTCACGCGCCTCGAAGCGCAGACGCTGGCGCTGCAGACGCGACCCGCCTTCGGCTTCGGGCAGGCCTGTCGCCGCCACCCACAGCAGTTGGCCGCTCGCCGCTTGCCAGTCGAACCAACGGCTGGGCAAGGGCAATCGCTGGTCATACACCCGGCGCAGGGCCGGGCTGTCGAAGCGCCGCTCCAGGGCCAGGCAGAAATCCAGCACCGACGCCTCCTGGTTGCTCACCTGCAACCGCTCACGCACCTTCAGCCAGCCATTGACCAACGCTGCCAGCATGACGCCGAGCAGCGCGGTGAGGGCCAGGGCCACCATCAGTTCGATCAGGGTCAGGCCTGCCTGCTGCCGCTTCATGGGCGCTCCAGAAACACACTGTATTGGCCAAGCGGCAGCCGCTGGTCGCGGTCGCCGAACAACAGCAGTTCACCCCTGCGCAGGTCACGCACGCCGGTGCGGCGCAGTTTCAGCTGCCAATGGCACACCTGGCCGCCTTGGCTCAGCTGCCCATCCACCTGATTGCGGGCCGGCCAGTACTGCTCGACGGTGAAACGGGCTTGCAGTTCGCGGGCGCAGAGCAGGCCAAGGCGGTGCTGTTGCAAGTTGTCCTGCACCGCCAAGCGCTGACGCAGGACCTGGCTGGTGATGACCGCCAACACGGCGGCAATCGCCAGTGCCACGGTCACTTCCAGCAGGGTAAAACCACGCTGTTGGCGCCTCATGGCAGCGCCGCCGTCTGCAGGCGGCCGTCACGGCTCCAGGCCCATTGCTGGCCGCCCTCGGCCCAGCGCCAGCGCACCGAACCTGGCTGCGCCCAACCTTGCGGCGTGAACAGCAGGCGCGGCTGCGGACTGGCTGGCCAGTCGGGCTGCAAGCCCTTGGGCCACTCGCCCAGGCTGACCGGCTCGACGACCCAGCCATCGGGTTCACGCCGCACGAACTCCGGGCGCTGGCCGGTCCAGCGTAGCCCGCGTAACTGGCCGGCATGGCGTGCTTCCGCGGCCTGCACGTGCACCTGTGCAGCCAGCCGCTGCAAGGCCTGATCGACGCTGGCCTTGCCGCTGTCGAGCGACGCCACGGCGAGCCCGGTCATCAGGCCGGCGATGGCCAGTACCACCAGCAGTTCGATCAGGCTGAAGCCTTGTTGATGGGCTTTTGGGGGCGCTTTGCGCCCCTTTCGCGACAAAAGGCCGCTCCTACACGCACAGCGCCGGCCTGTAGGAGCGGCCTTGTGTCGCGAAAGGGCTGCAAAGCAGCCCCATGCGGCATTGGATTCATCGCACATCGGTTACAGCGCCCAGTTACCCAGGTCGGCATCCTGACCTTCGCCGCCCGGCACACCATCGGCGCCCAGCGAATAAACATCCACCCGGCCATGCTCACCGGGCATGCGGTACTGGTAAGGAGTACCCCACGGATCTTCCGGCAAGCGGCGCACATAACCATCGCTGCGCCACGAACGCGGCAGCGGCTCCTGGGCCGGTTTTTTCACCAGCGCAGCCAGGCCTTGTTCATTACTTGGGAACCGCAGGTTATCCAGCCGATACATGTCCAGTGCCTGTTCGAGGGTGGCAAGGTCGGCCATCACCTTCTGCCGCATGGCTTTGTCTTGGTTGCCCAGCACGCTGGGGGCGACCACGGCGATCAGCAGGCCGATGATGAAGATCACCACCATGATCTCCATGAGGGTGAAACCACGCTGACGGTTACGACGATGCTGCATGGAAATACTCCTTGTGTTCACAGTTGCAGGCCCTGGTTGAGTTGCATGATCGGCAGCAGCACCGCCAGCACGATGAACAGCACCACGGCGCCCATCACCAGGATCATCAGGGGTTCGAAAAGCGCCATGGCGGTGTCCACTTGGCGGGCGAAGCCGCGTTCCTGGTCGTCGGCGACGCGTTCGAGCATGTCAGCCAACGTGCCGCTGGCTTCGCCGCTGCCGACCATGTTCACCAGCAACGGCGGAAACTGTTGGCAGGCATCCAGCGCACGGTGCAGGCTGGTGCCGCCCTGCACCTGCTGGCGCACCTGTTCCATGGCCTGGCGAATGCGCCGGTTGGCGACCGTCTCGGTGGCCACCTGCAACGCTTCGAGCAGCGCCACGCCACTGCCGCTGAGAATCGCCAGGCTGCGCGCCAGGCGTGCGCTTTCCAGCACCTGCAGCAGGCTGCCGATACGTGGCAGGCGCAACAGCCACGCGTCTCGGCGCAGGCACCAATGCGGCTTGCGCAGCAGCCAGTTGGCGAGCAGCGCCCCTGCCAGCGCCAACCCCAGTAGCCACGGCCCGGCGTGCACCAGCCCTTGGCTCAGGCCGATCAGCACGGCGGTAATCAACGGCAGGCTCTGCCCGGCGTGGGCGAACTGTTCGGTGAGCTTGGGCACTACGAACGTCATCAGGCCGACCACCACCGCCAGCGACACGCCCATCAGCACACACGGGTAGATCAAGGCAGTACGCGCTTTGTGCTGTTGCCGTTGCACCTGCTCCAGGTGATCGGCCAGGCGCGTGAGCACCTGGGCCAGCCGCCCAGAGCGCTCACCGGCCTCGACCAGCGCACAGTACAGGCCACTGAACGGCGCCCCCTGGCGGGCCAGGCTACGCGCCAGCCCCAGGCCCTCGGCGAGCGAGCCGCGCAAGGCCACCAGCACGCTGTGCAAGGCCGGCTGGCGTAATTGCCGTTCGAGTGTGGCCAAGGCATCGACCAAGGGTATGCCCGCGCCAGTCAACGTCGCCAACTGGCGGGTCAACTCGCACAACTGTGCACGGCTCAAGCGCTGGCGGCGGGGTTGCCGGGTACCTGCCTCCTGGCGTTGCAATTGGCGGGCGAACAGGCCCTGCTCACGCAACAGTTGCCGTGCATGGCGCTCGCTGTCGGCCTGCAGGCTGGCCTTGTGGGCTTTGCCGGCCAGGTCGACGGCTTGATAGCGATAAGTCGGCATGGCTCAGCCCTGCACCGCGCGCAGCACTTCGGCCAGGCTGGTTTCGCCCCGCGCCAGGCAATCACTGGCCATGGCCACCAGGCTGCGCCGACGATCGGCCAAGTAGTCCTGCATGGCTTGCTCACTGGCGCCGTCGTACAGCAGCGCGATCAGGCCGGCGTCCAGTTCGATGAATTCGTAGAGGCCCAGGCGCCCGACATAACCGCTGCCCTGGCACAGCTCACACCCCACTGCGTGGTAACTGCTGCCCAATGCACACAGCTCAGGCCACAGGTCACGCTCGGCCGCTTGTAGCGGCTGCGCCACCGCGCACTGGCACAGCCGCCGCACCAGGCGCTGTGCCAACACACCGCGCAGGCACGAGGCGATCAGGAACGGTTCGATGCCCATGTCACGCAAACGGGTCACCGCGCCCACCGCACTGTTGGTGTGCAGGGTCGACAGCACCAAGTGGCCGGTGAGGCTGGCCTGCACGGCTATCTGCGCGGTTTCCTGGTCGCGGATCTCACCCAGCATGATCACGTCCGGGTCCTGGCGCAGGATGGCCCGCAGGCCCGTGGCGAATGTCAGCCCGGCGCGGGGGTTGATCGCGGTCTGGCCGATGCCGGCGATGGCGTACTCCACCGGGTCTTCGACGGTGAGGATGTTGCGGCTGCCATCGTTGAGGCTGTTGAGGCTGGCGTACAGCGTGGTGGTCTTGCCCGAGCCGGTCGGGCCGGTGGACAGCACGATGCCATTGGGCCGCGCCAGGCAGCTGCGCAGGCCATCGAGCACCGCTGCCGGCATGCCCAGGTTGGCCAGCGCCAGCAGGCTGGCCTGCTTGTCGAGCACACGCATCACCACGCGCTCGCCATGGATGCCGGGCAAGGTCGACACCCGCACATCGACCTCACGCCCCGCCGCACGCAAGGTGATGCGGCCGTCCTGGGGCTGGCGTTTCTCGGCGATGTCCAGCCGCGCCATGACTTTGATCCGCGACACCAGCATCGCCGACAGCGCCCGCGGCGGGCGCAGCACCTCGCGCAGGTGGCCGTCGACCCGCAGGCGCACCACCAGGCTCTGCTCGAAGGTCTCGATATGAATGTCCGAGGCTCGCAGGCGCAAGGCCTGGCCGAACAGGCCGTTGATCAGGCGGATGACCGGCGCCTCGTCATCGCTTTCGAGCAAGTCTTCGATGCGCGGCATCTCGCTCATCAGGCTCTCGAGGTCTACCTGGTCGCCAATGCCTTCGATCAGCGCTTCGGTGGCCGCATCGCCGCCCTGATAAAGCTGGCCCAACTGCTCGTCGAATGCCGCAGGCTCCAGGTAGGCCAGCGCGCTGGGCTGGCCATGCACGCGCAGCAGCTCCTGCAGCTGGCCGCTGTCGGCGTCGCGGCGCAGCCACAATTGCCAGCCGCTGTCGGTAGGGGTCATGGCCAAGCCAGTCTGGCGTGCCAGGCGATAGGGCAGCATCACCAGTCGCCCCCTTCCAGGCGCGCTCGGCTGGCGGGGAACACCTGCAGCAGTGGCGTACCACCTTCTGCGCCCGCAAGGTTTGGCAACTGGAGCGGGGTGGTCTGTTGCAAGGTGCGGTACTTGCTCTCGCTGAGCCCGGCCAGGCTCGGCCCGTCGCGCAGGATGCGCGGGCGGATGAAAACCATCAGGTTCTGCTTGGTGTTCTTGCTGGCGTCGGAGCGGAACAGCCGGCCCAGGTAAGGGATGTCCCCGAGCAGCGGCACCCGCTGGTTGCTGGTGCTCAACTCGTCGCTGATCAGCCCACCCAGAATCACCAGGCCGTTGTCTTCGACCATGACCTTGGTCTTGATCTCGCGCTTGTTGGTGATCACATCGCTGGCGGCGCTGGAATCGGCAATCGACGAGACCTCCTGGACGATGTCCAGGCGCACGCTGTTGTCGACGTTGATCTGCGGCTTGATCCGCAGCTTGACCCCGACTTCCTTGCGCTCGATGGTTTGGTAAGGGTTGGCGTTGTTCTGTGTCACAGAGCCGGTGACGAAGGGCACTTCCTGGCCGACCAGGATCGACGCCTCGGCATTGTCCAGGGTCAGCAGGGTCGGGGTGGAGAGCAGGTTGAAACCGCTCTTGCCCTTGAGCGCATTGACCAGCATGGCAAAGTTGAAACCGCCCCCAAAATGGCCGATGCCCGCCGTGGCACCCGTGGTGGCCGACAGCAGTTTGCCCAGTGCCTCACTGTCTTCGCTGGCCGCAGCCCCCGCAATGTTGGCGATGTTCACCCCATTGCTGCCAAAGTTGACGATACCGGCACCGAACTTCTCGTCAGCGAACAACCACTGCACGCCCAGCTCTTGCGCACTGCTGTCGGAGACCTCGGCGATGATCGCCTCGACCACCACTTGGGCGCGGCGGATATCCAGTTGCTCGACGATGGCGCGGTAGGCGGCCAGTTCGCTGTCGGGGCCGACCATGACCACGGCATTGGTGCCCTCTTCGTACTCCAGGCGGATGCCCGAGCTACTGGCGGCCGCCGTCACCGGCGGCTCTTTGCTCTCCCCTTCGCCTGTGCTTTGCGCCGGTGCCATGCCTTCTTGGCTGAGCCCGCGCAATACCTTGACCACTTCACTGGCGTTGGCGTGGCGCAGGTACATGACTTGGGTGCTGGCGCTGCCCACTGCTTCGCTGGGGCGGTCGAGCTGGCGCAGCAGGCTGGCGATGCGTTCGAGGTTGCTGCGCCAGTCGGTAACCACCAACTGGTGCGCGGCCGGGTACGGGGTGATCACCCCTACCCGTGGGTCGACCAGGGGTTTGAGGATGCCAACCACTTGCTCGGTGGCCGCGTTGCGTAGATCGAATACCCGCGTGGCCACGCTGTCGCTGCCCGCGCCCTGCTGCCCGGCAGGCTCCACCGGCACCGGCTCCAGGCGCGCCGCCTGGTCGGGGACGATCTTCACGCTGCCATTGGGCAGGTCGACGGTGGCGTAACCCTGGGCGCGCAGCTGCGCCAGGAAGATGTCATAGATGGCATCGGCGTCGTGCAGGTCGACGGTGCGCACGGTGACCTTGCCCTTCACCCGGGGGTCGACGATGAACGTGGTGCCGGTGATGCGCGACACGCTGTCGATGAACTCGCCCAGTTCGGTGTCGACGAAGTTCACTTCGTACATCGGCGTGCCGTTGTCATCGAACACCGGCTCCTCGGCGCTGGCCTGGGGTAAGGCCACGGCCAAGGCCAGGCTCAGCGCAGCCGCCACGCAGTATTTAACAGGCATCGTTCATCCTTGCCGCTTGAAGCCGGTCACGGCGGGGCGTGGCGGCCAGGGCAGGCGTTCGCGCCGCCCCTGGTTGTTGAAAATCAGGCCATCGGTGTCGATGTCCTGCAGCACGATCCCTGGCGCCAGGCGCTGGCCGCGGGCCAGCGTGCGCACCTGCTGGCCGTAGCGCAGCACCACTACGCTGGCCGACAACGGCTGGGCCTTGAGGCCGCCCAGGTAGTGCAGTGGCAAACGGGTGATGACGATCGCGCCGTCATCGACCGGCGCCTGCCAATGGCCGACCATCAACCCAGGCAACTGGGCTGCGGCCGCCAGGGCGGGGCTGGCCGGTTGTGGCTGGCGGCCCAGTTGCAGCACGCACTGCGCCGCCAGCCAACCTGCCAACGTCAGGCAACCACCGGTGAGCAACCGCGCGCCAAGGCTCACGAAGCCAACTGCCGTGGATGCCAGCCCGGGTGCCCCTGCACATAGCGCACCTCGGGCACCTGCAGCGGTGCCAGTTGCCAGTCGGCGCCTTGCCGCGTCAGCCAGGCTTCTACCCGCTGCCAAAGTGGCTCGCCGGCCTGCGACGCGAACTGCAGGCCAAAGGTGCGGCACAGCCCCTGGACCGGTTCCAGGCCGGTGATGCGCTTGCCTTGCGGGCTGTAGCTGACACCCCAGGCCTGGCCTTGCCAGCGCGGCAGGTCTTGGCTGTTGTCCAGCAGCAGCGGGTCGCCGAACAACTGTTCTGCGGCATTTTCCAGCACTTGCTCCACCTGCCGGGCCGGGGCCTCGACCACCGGGGCCGGGTACCCGCCGGTCAGGCTGATCAGGTGCTCGCGGGTGATCGCTGCACCTGCGGCCAATGGGCAGTCATAACGCAGGCCCGGCAGCAGCACAGGCAAATTGTTGTCATCGGCCAGGGCCTGGTGCAGCAGGCGGTCCCAGCTGCCGCCGCGGGTGTCACGCCGCCACAAGGCCTGGGGTGCCTTGGCCAGTGGTTGGTCGAGCCACGCCGCGTGGCCGGCGCGCTGTTGGTTCAGTTGTGCCTGAAATTGCCCGGCGCGCACCCGTGCAGCCGGGGAAAGCTGCTGTTCGAACGCTGGGAAGAAACGCCCCTCGAACTGCCATTGCCCGGCCACCTGTTGGCAACGCAGGCGAAACGCCCCACTGCCCCGGCACCCGGCGAACAGCACCGGTACGCGGCGGCCGTTGGCCTGGGTGGCCTGCACGGGCGTCGGCCACAGGTCCTGGCCACGCGCACAGAGCAACACGTCGATTGCCGGCAGCCGTTCAGCCAGCCACAGCCCAGGCCCGGTGCCCACATCGGCCATGGCCACGACCAGGTCGGCTTCGCGCCGGGCCTGCTCGAATACCGGCAGCAAAGACTGGTACCACTGTTTGAGGGAGGCTTTCTGGTCTTGGGCGTAAGGGTCGGTCACGCCGACCACGGCAATCCGCGCACCGCCCCGCTCGAACAGGTGCAGTGCTTCAAGCCCCAGGGTTTCGCGTTGTTCGTCGGCCAGCCCCGCGCCCAGCGTAATGGCAGCAGCCTGCCGGTACAGCGCCGTGCTGCGCTGCGGCCAGAGCACACGCTCGTCACTGCTGACGCGTGCGTCGCTGCCCAGCAGTTGGCTGCCCTGCACGCCGCTTTCACCTTGGGTCAGGTAGGCCAGGCCGCTGCCGTTCCAGCCTTGGCCGTTTTCCAGGGTCAAGCTGTTGCCCGCCCCGGCCTCGCCACGCAACTGCTCCAGCAATGCGGCCAGCACGGCGTAACCACCGAGGTTGGCGTGCGCGGCCTGGCTGGCATCGAGCAAGGGGGCCAAGTGCGGGAAGGCGATGCTGGCACTGGCACCGGTCATCCACGGCGCACGCCCCAGGTGGCTGACCGGCCCCAGGCGCGTTGCCGGGACGACGGCCAGCCCGGGCTGGCGGGCATCGAGGGTGTCGGCGACATACAGCAAATCCAGGTTGGCATTGCCACCCCGTTGGCCTGGCAAGGCGGAACAGGCGCCGAGCAAGGGTGCCAAGGCACCGACGCCCATCCAGCTGATCACTTCGCGCCTGTTCACACTGCTTACCATCGAGCCCGCCATCCTTAACCAAGTTCACGTTGGGCTCCGGATGTTGCGGCGTTCGCATGACAGTTTGATGGCAGAAATCAGACAGCAATTCCGAATTGATCTGTCAGTTCCAAACGTAAGAACGAGTAGTTTTAAGCGCGCGTTCATATTTCTGCCAAGGAATCATCATACTTGCGCTCTAAAGTCGCGGTTTCCTCTAACTCAGCCAACATAAGGACACCCTGATGAGTCGAGATACCGGCGACAACCTGGACCGGAACCACAGCGGCAATCTGCCGATGGCCAACGTCATGGACGCCTACCTGAGCCGCCGCAGCATCATGCGCGGCAGCCTGGGCGCCGCCATCGCCATGATCGCCGGGACCGGCCTGACAGGCTGCTTCGACGGTGATGGCGGTTCCGATCACGATGATCCTGTCACCGAACCACCGGTGACCGAGCCACCGGTAACCGAACCGGAAGTCCCGAAACTGGCACTGGGCTTCCAGTCCATCCCAGGCTCGCGCACCGATGCCTGTGTCGTCGCGGCAGGCTACAGCGCCTATGTGCTGGCGCCGTGGGGTACACCGCTGAACAGCAATGGCAACCCGTGGAAGTCCGATGGCAGCAACACCTCGACCGACCAGGCCAATGCCATGGGCATGCACCATGACGGCATGCACTTCTTCCCGATCAATGGCAGCTCCGAAGACGGCTTGCTGGCCATCAACTTCGAATACATCGACGCGGCAGCCCTGCACCCGGCCGGCCCGACCACTGACGTCAACGGCAAGCGCCCGGCCGAAGAAATCCGCAAAGAGATCAACGCCCACGGCGCTGGCGTGGTACGCCTGCAGAAAGTCAGCGGGCGCTGGCAGGTGGTCGACAACGACCCGCTGAACCGCCGCTTCACCACCGCCTCGCGCATGGAGATCACCGGCCCGCTGCGCGGCACCGACCACGTCAAGACCAAGTACTCCACGGGCGGCACCCACTGCCGCGGCACCAACAACAACTGCGGCAACGGCTACACCCCGTGGGGCACCTACCTGACCTGCGAAGAGAACTGGCCGGGCATCTTCGTCAACAAAGGCACCCGCCCTGAAGACCAGCGCCGTATCGGCGTAGGCACCTCCAGCGGCCAGTACAAATGGGAAAGCGCCGCCGGTGACAGCACCGAGGTGAATGACGAATTCGCCCGTTTCGACGTAACGGTCAAAGGCGCCAGCGCCACCGACGACTACCGCAACGAAGCCAGCACCTATGGCTACATCGTCGAGATCGACCCGTACAACAGCGCTACCCTGGCCACCAAGCGCACCGCGCTGGGCCGCTTCCGCCACGAAGGGTGCTGCCCAGGCCTGCCGGTGGCCGGCAAGCCGCTGGTCTGGTACATGGGCGACGACTCGAACAACGAATACCTGTACAAGTTCGTCTCCACGGCCGTGTGGGACGCCGCTGACGCCAGCCCGCCCGACCGCCTGGCCACCGGTGCCAAGTACATGGACCAAGGCAAGCTCTATGTGGCCCGCTTCAATGCCGACGGCACCGGCGTGTGGCTGTTGCTCGACGTCGCCACCCCCACCACCGCCGGCAGCACCCTTGGCGCGCTGTACGGTGACCTGCCGGGCATCATCCTCAACACCCGGGGTGCGGGCGATGCCGTGGGCGCGACCCCGATGGACCGCCCAGAATGGACCACGGTCAACCCGCTCAATGGCGATGTCTACCTGACCCTGACCAACAACAGCGCGCGTACGCCAGAGAAAGTCGACGCGGCCAACCCGCGTGGCCCTAACCGCCACGGCCACATCATTCGCTGGCACGACAGCGACGACCAGTTGAGCTTCACCTGGGACATCTTCGTGTTTGGCGCCAATGCCGCCGGTACCGCCGACATCAACCGCTCTGGCCTGACCGAACTGAACCAGTTCGCCAGCCCTGACGGCATGAGCTTCGATAGCCGTGGCGTGTTGTGGTTCGAGACCGACAACGGTGAAACCACGCTGACCGACTACACCAATGACCAGTTGCTGGCGGTAATCCCCACTGACCTGGTAGATGCCACGGGCAAGCAAGTGCCGGTCAACGCGCAGAACCAGGTGGACTTGCGGCGCTTCTTTGTCGGGCCGAACGGTTGCGAGGTGACGGGGATTGCCTTCAGCCCGGACAACAAGTCGATGTTCGTCAACATCCAGCACCCGGAGAACTGGCCGTATACCGACAAGGCGACCGATGCTACCCCGGCTGGGGCCACGGTACGGCCGCGGGCTTCGACGGTGGTGATTCAGCGTGATGATGGCGGGGAGATCGGGACGGTCTGATCGACCTGTGCACGGGGCCGCTTTGCGGCCCTATCGCGACATAAGGCCGCTCCTACAAGGGATCGCGTACACCTGTAAGAGCGGCCTTGTGTCGCGATAGGGCTGCAAAGCAGCCCCGGCCCTCTCAAGCCCTACCACATCATCGGCTCACGGCTTCGCACCCGCACCTGCTGCGCCGGCACCCGTGCATGCCACTGCACCACCCCCAGCGCCTCGACCTGAAACGCGCTGCGCATCACCCGCCCCTCTTCCTCGAACGACAGCTGCAACAGAAAATGCCCACTGTTGAGCAGCAACCCTTCGCTCAACCGTTCGAACGTCTCGTCATCCACCGCCCCCAACGCCTTGCGCAGCGCAGCGGCATCCACATACCCCGACGCCGGCCGGCCACTGATGATGCGGCTGAGCAGCGCGCGTGGGTAGCGCCCCTCGTACAACGCTTCGAGCATGGGCAGATGCTCCAGGCCCAAGGCATTGGCGTTCAAACGCCAGCCAGTGGTTTGTGGCAAAGCGCACAGCATCGGGTAGCGGCCCTGGCGCGTGGCATCTGGCTCCAGCAGCAGGTTCAGCTCGCTGGTGTCGAGCATCGGTTGGTTGGCCGCCAGGCGCGCGGGTTGCTGGCGCAAGTACTGGGCACTTTCGGCCCCTTGCAGGCGCGTATCGCTGTCATTGTCCAGCCAATCGGCCAGGGCATCGACCAGGCGTTCTGCCGCCATGTCGTCGCCCAGCAGGCGGCGCAACTGGCGCTCGGCCCGCTCACCGTCAGCACCGAGCAATGCGTTGACGTTGAAACACGTGTGCTGGTCGCGCACCCGCAGTTGCGCCTGGCCTGCGCCAAAATCGTAGTTCAGCGGTTGCCCGCGCAAAGCCTGCCAGAACAACGGGCTCAGCCGCCAGGCCGGATCGCGCAGCGCCTGCTCGGCATAGGCCAAGCCGGCCTGTTCCATGGCCCTGACCTGCACCCGCTGGTGCAACAGGCGCACTTCATCGACCTGGCGCCGGCCATCTTCCACCAGCCAGGCCATACCGGCAGCGAGCATCGCCAACACCACCATCACCATCAGCAGGGCCGCGCCGTGCTGTCGTTTACCGCCCATCTGCACCCGCCTCTCATGCCCAATAAAAACGCCAGTCAACACGCCGGTTGTTGCAGGTAGATGGCAAAGGTGCGTTCCGTCATGTTCACGTCATCTGCACGAGGCAGGATTGCCCTTCCTTTTCATGGCCTTACAGGAGTAGTCGCAATGGGTGGCATTGGAATCTGGCAACTGGTGATCGTACTGATGATCGTATTCCTGCTGTTTGGCACCAAGCGCCTCAAGGGCCTGGGCAGCGATGTTGGCGAGGCGATCCAGGGGTTTCGCAAGTCCATGGGCGGTGACAACGACGTCACCCCGCCCGGCACCGCACAGGTGCAGCAACAGGCGCCGTTGACCGGCCAGGCAACGCCCCAGCCGCAAGCGGACCGTCAGGCCTGATGTTCGAGGTAGGCTTCAGCGAATTGCTGCTGGTCGGCATCGTCGCACTGCTGGTGCTGGGCCCCGAGCGGCTGCCGGTTGCGGCACGCACGCTTGGGCGTGGCCTGGGACAGGCGCGCAGGGCCATGCAGGGCCTGCGCACGCAGTTGGAGCGCGAGATCGAGTTGCCCAACTTCGACAGCGCGCCCCTGCAGCGCCTGGAACAGGAAATGCGCCAGGGCATCAGCCTTGCCGCACCACCAGCCAATGACCCGGCAACCGTCGCTGCACCCAGGGAGAATGCCTCATGAGCCTTGCCATGGACCCTGCGGCAGGCATGCCGCTGACCGAGCACCTGCGCGAACTGCGTATGCGCCTGGTGCGTTGCCTGGGGCTGGTCGCCCTGGTGTTCGCCGGCCTGTTCCCCTTCGCCCAGACCCTCTACACACTGATCTCGGAGCCACTGCGCCGCTTCCTGCCAGAGGGCGCCAGCATGATCGCGACCAGTGTCACCTCACCGTTCCTGACACCCTTCAAGCTGACCGCGATGTGCGCGCTGTTCGTCGCCATGCCGCTGTTGTTGCACCAGGCCTGGGGGTTTCTGGCGCCGGGGCTGTACCGCCGGGAACGGCGCATTGCCCTGCCGCTGCTGGTGTCGAGCATTCTGCTGTTCTATGCCGGCATGGCGTTCGCGTTCTTTCTGGTGTTCCCGATGATGTTCGGCTTTTTCGCCAGCGTCACGCCCGATGGGGTGGCGATGATGACCGACATCAGCCAGTACCTGGACTTCATCATGGCGCTGTTCCTGGCATTCGGGCTGGCGTTCGAGATCCCGGTGGCGACGTTCATCGTGGTCTGGGTGGGGTTGGCGGATGTGGCGACACTGCGCCGTAGCCGGCCCTACGTGATCGTCGGGTGCTTTGTGGTGGGGATGATTCTGACGCCACCGGACGTATTTTCGCAGACGATGCTGGCGGTGCCGATGTGGGTGCTGTTCGAGGTGGGGTTGTTGGCGTGTAGTGGGTTGAAACGGCCTGAGCCTGGCAATGAAGTTGTGGCGGGATTATAGGGCCTCTTCGCGGGCAAGCCCGCTCCCACAGGGATATCACAAGCTTCAGTACCGGTGATATCCCTGTGGGAGCGGGCTTGCCCGCGAAGAGCTTTAATGCGGTCTAGAAGTCGGCCAGTGGCCAGACTTCATAGGCTGGCGTCTCGTACGGGTGGCTCTGCTTGAGCGCGGCAACGACCTGAGCGATCAGGTCGTCAGCCACCACCAGCTCTACCTTCCATTCCTCGACCACCTCGACCTGGCCGGTTTGCCCGAGGAACGGCTGGCTGCCGTCCAACGGGCGAAACTGGCCTTGGCCCAGGGTTTGCCAGGCGCAGTGGTCATAGTCACCGATTCGCCCGCCACCGGCGGCGAATATGGCAGCCTTGACCACCTCGACATGGCTGGCCGGGACGAAGAAGGCGAGCTTGTACACGCCTTAGTTCACCCAGACGCGCGCGTTGCGGAACATACGCATCAGCGCAGCATCTTCCTGCCACTCATCCGGGCGCCAGGAGTTCTGCACAGCGCGGAACATACGCTCCGGGTGCGGCATCATGATGGTCACGCGGCCGTCACGGCTGGTGAGGCCGGTGATACCACGCGGCGAGCCGTTCGGGTTGGCCGGGTAGGTTTCGGTGACCTTGCCGTGGTTGTCGACGTAGCGCAGGGCCACGCAACCGGACACGTCGGCTTCCAGCAGTGCCGCTTCGTTGGCGAACTCGGCATGGCCTTCGCCGTGGGCGATGGCGATCGGCATGCGCGAACCGGCCATGCCCTGAAGGAAGATCGAGTTGGACTTCTGCACCTCGACCATGGCCACACGGGCTTCGAACTGCTCGGAACGGTTACGCACGAAGTGCGGCCAGAACTCGGTGCCCGGGATCAGCTCGTGCAGGTTGGACATCATCTGGCAACCGTTGCACACGCCCAGGGCGAAGCTGTCGGTGCGCTCGAAGAAGGCCTGGAAGGCATCGCGGGCACGGGCGTTGAACAGCGCCGACTTGGCCCAGCCCTCACCGGCACCCAGCACGTCACCGTACGAGAAACCACCGCAGGCAACCAGGCCTTTGAAGGCTTCGAAGTCGACACGACCAGCCAGGATGTCGCTCATGTGCACGTCAATGGCGGCGAAGCCGGCGCGGTCGAAGGCGGCAGCCATCTCGACCTGGCCGTTGACGCCCTGCTCACGCAGGATCGCCACTTGCGGGCGCACGCCTTTCTTGATGTACGGGGCAGCGATGTCGTCGTTGACGTCGTAGCCCAGCTTGACCGACAGGCCCGGGTTGTCTTCTTCGAGCAGCGCGTCGAATTCCTGGTCGGCGCATTCGGCGTTGTCACGCAGGCGCTGAACCTGGTAGCTGGTCTCGGCCCACTGGCGTTGCAGCAGGCGACGGTCGCCCTTGAACAGTTCTTCACCGTTCAGGCGCACGACCACTTCGCTGTTGTTGATCGGCTGTCCGATCACCGCGACGCAGTCTTCACCCAGGCCAGCGGCGCTGAACTGGGCCAGTACGTCTGGGGTGGCATCCTGGCGAACCTGGATGACCGCACCCAGCTCTTCGTTGAAGAGGATGGCGGCGACTTTTTCCGCTTTGCTGGTCAGGGTGTCCAGCTCCAGGTCGAAGCCGCAATGGCCGGCGAAGGCCATTTCCAGCACGGTGGTCATCAGGCCACCATCGGAACGGTCGTGGTAGGCCAGCAGGTGGCCGTCGGCGTTGAGGCCCTGGATCACGGCGAAGAAGGCCTTGAGGTCTTCGGCATCGTCGACGTCCGGTGCGGCACTGGCCAACTTGCCGTGGGTCTGCGCCAGGATCGAGGCGCCCATGCGGTTCTTGCCGCGGCCCAGGTCGATCAGGATCAGGTCGGTTTCGCCCTTGTCCATGCGCAGTTGCGGGGTCAGGGTCTTGCGGATGTCGGTGACCGGGGCGAAGCCGGTGATGATCAGCGACATCGGCGAGGTCACGCTCTTCTCGACGCCCTCTTCGCTCCACTTGGTCTTCATCGACATCGAGTCTTTGCCGACCGGAATGGTGATACCCAGCTCAGGGCACAGCTCCATGCCGACAGCCTTGACGGTGTCGTACAGGCGGGCGTCTTCACCCGGGTGGCCGGCGGCGGACATCCAGTTGGCCGACAGTTTGATGTCGGACAGCTTCTCGATCCGCGAGGCGGCGAGGTTGGTCAGGGTTTCGCCGATGGCCATGCGGCCAGACGCCGGGGCGTCGAGCAGGGCCAGCGGGGTGCGCTCACCCATGGCCATGGCTTCACCGGTGTAGACGTCGAAGCTGGTGGCGGTAACGGCGCAGTCGGCCACCGGCACCTGCCATGGGCCGACCATTTGGTCACGGGCTACCAGGCCAGTGATGGTGCGGTCGCCGATGGTGATCAGGAAGCTCTTGCTGGCCACCGCAGGGTGGTGCAGCACGCGCTCGACCGAATCGGCCAGCGACAGGGTGCTTGGGTCGAATTCATCGCCAAGTTCGGCTTCACGGGTGACCGAACGGTGCATGCGCGGCGGCTTGCCCAGCAGCACGTCCAGCGGCATGTCCACCGGGGTGTTGGCGAAGTGGCTGTCGGTCACGGTCAGGTGCGGCTCTTCAGTCGCCTCGCCGACCACGGCGAACGGGCAGCGCTCACGTTCACAGATGGCCTGGAAGCGGTCGAAGTCGACAGCGCTGACGGCCAGCACGTAACGTTCCTGCGATTCGTTGCTCCAGATTTCGTGCGGGGCCATGCCCGGCTCATCGTTGGGCACGTTGCGCAGTTCAAAGCGGCCACCGCGGCCACCGTCGTTGACCAGCTCAGGGAAGGCGTTGGAGATACCGCCGGCGCCAACGTCGTGGATGAAGGCGATCGGGTTCTTGTCGCCCAGCTGCCAGCAACGGTCGATGACCTCTTGGCAACGGCGCTCCATTTCCGGGTTTTCGCGCTGTACCGAAGCGAAGTCCAGGTCGGCAGAGCTGGCACCGGTGGCGACCGACGAAGCCGCACCGCCACCCAGGCCGATCAGCATGGCCGGGCCGCCGAGCACGATCAGCTTGGCGCCGACGCTGATCTCGCCCTTCTGCACGTGGTCTTCACGGATGTTGCCCATGCCGCCGGCAAGCATGATCGGCTTGTGGTAGCCGCGCACTTCTTCGCCGTGCGGGGTGTTGATCGCCTGCTCGAAGGTACGGAAGTAGCCGGTCAGCGCCGGGCGACCGAATTCGTTGTTGAACGCGGCGCCACCCAGTGGGCCTTCGACCATGATGTCGAGGGCGTCGACGATGCGCTCAGGCTTGCCGTACGCCTGCTCCCATGGCTGTTCGAAGCCTGGGATGCGCAGGTTGGACACGGTAAAGCCGGTCAGGCCAGCCTTGGGCTTGGCGCCACGGCCGGTGGCGCCTTCGTCGCGGATTTCGCCGCCGGAGCCGGTGGAAGCACCGGAGAACGGCGCGATGGCGGTCGGGTGGTTGTGCGTCTCGACCTTCATAAGGATGTGCACCGGCTCCTGCACCGCGCCGTACTGGCGGGTTTCAGGGTTCGGGAAGAAACGGCCGGCAACGTTACCGACGATCACCGAGGCGTTGTCCTTGTACGCAGACAGCACGCCTTCGCTGTGCATCTGGTAGGTGTTCTTGATCATGCCGAACAGGCTCTTTTCCTGAGCCTGGCCGTCGATGTCCCAACTGGCGTTGAAGATCTTGTGACGGCAGTGCTCGGAGTTGGCCTGGGCGAACATCATCAGTTCGATGTCGTTCGGGTTGCGCGCAAGGTTCTGGAAAGCGGCGACCAGGTAGTCGATCTCGTCTTCAGCCAGGGCCAGGCCCAGGTCGACGTTGGCCTTGGCCAGGGCGTCGCGGCCACCGGCGAGGATGTCGACCGAGGTCATCGGCTTGGGCTGGGCGTGGCTAAACAGGTCGGATGCCTGCTCCAGCTGGGCCAGCACGCGCTGGGTCATGCGGTCGTGCAGTTCGGCGGCGACGGCCTGTGCATCGGCTTCGCTCAGGTTGCCGGCGACGTAGTAGGCGATGCCGCGCTCCAGGCGCTGGATCGACTGCAGGCCGCAGTTGTGGGCAATGTCGCTGGCCTTGCTGGCCCAGGGCGAGATGGTGCCCAGGCGCGGCACGACCAGGAACAGGCGGCCGGTCGGCTCCTGTACCGGCACGCTCGGGCCGTACTTGAGCAGACGGCCCAGCACCTGCTGCTGGTCGGCGGTCAGCTCGCCGTCGACATCGGCGAAGTGGGCGAATTCGGCATACAAACCAGTAACAGCGGGGACTTTCTGGCTCAGTTGCTCGAGTAATTTACCGTGGCGAAAGGCAGAAAGGGCAGGAGCGCCGCGCAGGATCAACATCGTCGGGACAGCCTCAGGAAGGGGTGTGCTTAGAGGCCGTGCATTCTAGCCTAATTCCACGGCTTTCGGCACCTGCTCTACGCCGCGCCTGTCGGGCGGTGGAACCGGACTTGCGGGTCAGAAATTCGAGGTGATCGGCTTTGGAGATGTGTCGCCTGGCAGATCGAGCGCCGCCCGCGCGGCGCATCGCGAGCAACGCTCGCTCCTACGTTTGTTTCGGACCAATTATTCCTGAGGCAAACGCGCGCGCGCCCCTTGGCGCATGACTCGATATCGCGCCGAACAAACAAGGCGGTCGCGCGCGCCTGTCACAGGCGTTATTGGCCGAAAACAAACGTAGGAGCGAGCGTTGCTCGCGAAGCGCCGCGCGGGCGGCGCTCGATCTGCCAGGCGGCACACCTCTAACGGCAAACACCCTGAACACAGAACCCGCTACCAGACAAGCTATCTGTTGTCGAGATATGGCGCTGCCTGTCCTTTGCGTATACTGCAAGCTATGTTCGCCCACACTGCTTTGCGCCAGCGCTGCGCCAGATGGCTCATCGCAACCGGACTCTTTCTGATGCTCGGTGCCTGTGTTGAAAAACCCAGCACCCTCGAGCGCGTGAAGGAGGATGGCGTGCTGCGCGTAATCACCCGCAACAGCCCGGCGACGTATTTCCAGGACCGTAACGGCGAAACCGGCTTCGAATACGAATTGGTCAAGCATTTCGCCGATGATCTCGGCGTAAAGCTGGAGATCGAGACCGCCGACAACCTCGACCAACTGTTCGACGAGCTGGGCAAGCCCTCCGGCCCAGTGCTGGCAGCCGCCGGTCTGGTAAGCAGCGAGCGGCGCAAGACCCAGGCGAAATTCTCCCACCCGTACCTGGAAGTCACCCCTCAAGTCATCTACCGCAACGGCCGCTCGCGCCCGACCGAAGCCAAGGGCCTGGTCGGCAAGAAGATCATGGTGCTCAAGGGCAGCAGCCATGCCGACCAGCTGGCTGAGCTGAAAAAGCAGTATCCGGGCCTGGAATACGAAGAATCCGACGCCGTCGAGGTGGTCGACTTGCTGCGCATGGTCGATGAAGGCCAGATCGACCTGACCCTGGTCGACTCCAACGAACTGGCGATGAACCAGGTGTACTTCCCCAACGTTCGGGTCGCCTTCGACCTGGGCGACACCCGCGACCAGCGCTGGGCGGTGGCGGCCGGCGAGGACAACAGCCTGCTCAACGAGGTCAACGAGTTTCTCGACAAGGCCCAGAAGAACGGCACCCTGCAGCGCCTGAAAGACCGCTATTACGGCCATGTCGACGTACTCGGCTACGTCGGCGCCTATACGTTCGCCCAGCACCTGCAGCAGCGCCTGCCCAAGTACGAGAAACACTTCAAGAGCTACGCCAAGGTCGAACAGGTGGACTGGCGCCTGCTGGCGGCCATCGGCTACCAGGAATCGATGTGGCAGCCGGAAGTCACCTCCAAGACGGGCGTGCGCGGCCTGATGATGCTCACCCAGCGCACGGCGCAGGCCATGGGCGTGTCCAATCGCCTGGACCCGAAACAGAGCATCCAGGGTGGTGCCAAGTACTTCATGCTGATCAAAGAGCAACTCGACGACAGCATCCAGGAACCCGACCGCACCTGGTTCGCACTGGCTGCCTATAACGTTGGCAGCGGCCACCTGGAAGACGCCCGCACCCTGGCCAAGCGCGAGAAGCTCAACCCGAACAAGTGGCTGGACGTGAAGAAAATGCTGCCACGCCTGGCGCAGAAGCAGTGGTACAGCAAGACCAAGTACGGCTATGCCCGCGGCGGCGAGCCGGTGCACTTCGTGGCCAACATCCGCCGTTACTACGACATCCTGACCTGGGTGACCCAGCCGCAGCTCGAAGGCCAGATGGCCGAGGGCAATTTGCATGTGCCTGGGGTAAACAAAGACAAGCCGGCAGAGCAGTCGCCGCCGATGTAAACCTGTACGGGCCTGTTCGCAGGAATGACCGGCATTCACTCCCTTCCCGGCTTCATCCGTAAGTTCACAGCACCTCACCCTAAGCGATTTACGTTTCAAGTCTCTGGGAACGTTATACATCGCCTGATGTGACAGCAAAAACCTAACGATTACGCAACTGGTAAATATGCCAGTTGCCGCCTAGCAGCCACCCTTCTATAGATGCATCTCCACAACCACGGCGCTGGAGACAAGCATGACCAAGCCCCTTATTCTTCTTGGGCTGCTCAGCCTGACTGCGTTCGCACAGGCACAATCACCCCTCAAAGATGATTACAAGGCAGCGGAAGTAAAAAGGGCGGAATCACACGCCAGTAACCCAAACGTGGCCGCAGGCAAACTTCATCTTTACAAGAACGCAACCGACAGCGCCTGCACATCTTTGAACATAGAATATCGAAGAAAAGCTGCCTACAGGGGCAGTGACAACTGCGGCAATGATCAGGTTTATTTTTTCAAGGTAAGCAATGCATCAAAGGGGAACACCATCAAACTGGGGAGCGACAGACCTGCAAAAGAATCTGACTACAGCTATTGCCCAGAAAATGACTGGCGCTTCATACTCGAGGTAACCGACGATGCAGTTAATACAAGCAAGATCCCTCTCTCAGAACTTAGAAATATTGAAAACGGGGAACTGATCGTCAGTGGATTAAAAATGCAGAAGAACGCCTACAGGCGCGGAAACATCGCTGGAAAGCTCACTTGTGTAGATACCAACAACCTATAACAACCTATGTATCGTTAGCCACCTGCTATCCCCCCCTCTTTACCCTTCGCGCCTTGAAAAAGTCACTGAGGATCTGCCCACATTCCTCCGCCAGCACCCCGCCCTCGACCATCACCCGATGGTTGAGGAAGCCCTGGCCGAAGAACTGACCCTGGCTCTGCACGATACCCGCCTTGGGCTCCAGCGCCCCGTACACAACCCGCGCCACCCGCGAATGCACGATCAACCCCGCGCACATGCTGCAAGGCTCCAGGGTCACGTACAGCGTGCTGCCCGGCAGCCGATAGTTGCTCGCCGACTTGGCCGCAGCCCGAATGGCGACCATTTCGGCATGCGCGCTTGGGTCGCTGTCGATAATGGGCCGGTTGAAGCCCTGGCCGATTACCTGGCCATGCTGCACCAGCACCGCCCCCACCGGCACCTCGCCCATGGCCGCGCCCTCAGCCGCCAGGGCCAGAGCAATGCGCATGAATTCCTGATCGCGGCTGCGATCGATGATGTGTGGGCGCATCAGACCACCGCTATCGCGGCCATCAGGCCGGTTTCCATGTGGTCGATGACGTGGCAGTGGAACATCCAGGTGCCCGGGTTATCGGCCACAAGTGCCACTTGGGCCCGCTCGTTCTTGCCCAGCAGGTAGGTATCGGTGAACCACGGCTCCTTGATGTCGTGGCGGTTGGAGGCAATCACCTTGAAACTCATGCCATGCAGGTGGATCGGGTGCTGGTACTGGGTCATGTTCTTCAGCTCGAAGATGTAGCTCTTGCCCTTCTGCAGCGTAGCGATGGGCCGGTCGGCGCATGTCTTGTCGGTGATGTCCCAGGCCTGGCCGTTGATCTGCCACAGGCTCGATGGTTTGTTCGGGTCAGGGGTGACAGAGACTTTGGCCGCCCACTCGAAATTGAAGTTGAGCTTTTCAGCATTCTCCAGGTCCGGCTCGGCGATCGGGTTGGCCGGCAGCGCTGGCGGCCAGTCACTCGGCGCGTCGTTGCTCGGCACCGAACGCAGGGTACCCAGGCGCACGAAACCGTCGCGCAGGGAAATTTCCTCACCCGCTTCGGGAATCCGGATGGCCAGGCAGATGCGCATGCCAGGGCCAAGCCAGTACTCGTCTTCCAACGGGCGCGGGGTCACCGGGTTGCCGTCGAGGGCGTAAATCTTCGCCTCGCAGTTGCCCTTGAGGTTAAGGCGGTAGGTCCAGGTGTTGTCCAGGTTCAGCAGGCGCACACGCACCACCTGGCCGGCCGGCAGCTCGGTGACCGCGTCGGGCTGGCCGTTGATGGTGATCAGCCGCCCGGCAGTGCCGTTACGCGCGGCCTCACGCGGGATGCTGAACGGCAGCCAGGCGCCCTGCTCGTCCACGTGCCAGTTTTTCAGGCTCAGCGTGCGCTCGTGCAGGAACCCGGTAGGCTCGCGCTCCTCGACGATCAATGGCCCGACCAGCCCGCGGCCGAGCTCTTCCGAGCTGCTGACATGTGGGTGATACCAGTAGCTGCCCGCATCCGGCACGCGGAACTTGTAGTCGAAGTATTCGCCCGGCTTGACCGGCAGCTGCGACACGTACGGCACGCCGTCCATTTCCAGCGGCAAGCGGATGCCATGCCAGTGAATGGTGGTTTCGACCGGCAAGTGGTTGATGAACCGCACCCGCAGCCAGGTGCCCTGGCGTACCCGCAGCTCGGTACCTGGCGCCGAAGGGCCAAAGGCCCAAGCCTCGGTCTTGAAGCCCGGCACCAGCTCCACGTCCAGGGGCGCGGCGATCAGCTCGTAGTCGTGCCCGGCATTCTCGTCCTCGACCTTGCCCAGCCAGTACCGCGCTGCGCCTCCGGCGCCCAGGCCTACCACAACCAGGCCGGTGAGGCCCTTGAGCATTTGTCGACGGGTGAAGGACATCGGTGCGGGTACCTCGTGTTCGGCGCAATCAAGCTGCCAGCAGGGCTGGCGATGAAGGGCGAATACGATACACCTGCAAATGGGAAAGATTAAGTGAAAGCCACCTTTACTGGCCGTTCAGGCAAGTAATATGCACCGCCTTCATGGCCCGTGCCCCTTCGAGACTGACGTTTATCCTTCCAGCCAGGACAAACGTGATGCCCTCCAACACCCCCACTTCCAACGAACAGCAAAGCCTGCTAACGCTGGCCCGCCAGCTCACCGAAGCCTGCCCTGACATGCGCGAGATGGCCCGCGAAGTTGCCCAACAGGTCCTTGAACGCCACGGCCTGACAACACTGGACCCCGACAACGTTTACCTGCACCGCTTTCACACCGCCGTCAGCAGCCACAAAACCTTCAACGGCTGGCAGCACCTGGACCCGCCGTACGAATCGCTGACCTTGCCCCAACTGGTCATGCACCGCTTCGATGCCAACGACCAGGACAACGCCGACCTGCTGAGTTACCTCGTTGGCTTTTACACCGAAGGGCCTGGCGGGGATGCCTACGACGAGCGTAATGAAATCCGGCTTGAAGCCAAGGACGTTCTGGAATACTTCTGGAGCATCGACTTTGCCGTCGATTTCAAAGATCGGCTGACGTCTTTCTGGTCGAAACAGGCGGGCCACTTCCGGACGTTGGCCAAGGCCAATTTCCTCAGCAAAGTACTGGAAGCCTGCGCCCATGACCCCGCGTCAGCGCTGGCCAGCCACTGCCGCGATGTCGTGCAGGCGCTGGCGGGTGACACACCCTGGCCGCCGTCACTGGAAGCGCTGCAACAACAGGTAGTACCTGGCGCTGGCGTGCGCGTGTGCACGTTCGATATCGGCGGGCATGTGGCCACAGATATCCTGCGTCTGCAGCTCAAAGATGGCAGCCAGCTGATCTACCTACCTGGCGACGTCGATGGCCTGCATTACTTTGCGGATGACCAGGCACTGTTCTGGTGGGTACTCATCAACTGCAACCATGCCGATAACCGCGCACGCTTCCTGGCGCACTTCTCCCTCGATGACCGCGATGAGGGCGACAGCAAGGTCGGCCTCAATCACCTGGTCGATCTGCTGTACCAAGGCTGGGGCAGGGATGATTATTCCGGCATCAACACCCTCGATCAGCAGATCGATAAGGACGTCTTCGACTGGCTGCGCGACAAAGCCCGACAGCGGATGATCGATGATGCGCACTTCTCCCTGCGCTCCAACGCCGACTTGCGCAAACAACTGTGGATCGGCTACCTGAGTGCCGGCCTGAAAGTGTTTGGCCCCCTGGCGGCAGTGGACTGGCCCGTGGCATTGGCGCTGGTCGGCGCCGGCATCGCTGAAACGGGCTTGAACATCGACCAGGCAATTACCGGGCATACCACCCGCGAACGCAAGGCAGGCGTTACCGGGGCAATCTTTGCTGCCATCGAGACGCTGTCCAACGCAACGTTCTTGCTCAGCGCACCGAGCAAACCACTCGCCGAACTCGGCGAAGCCGCTGAAACAGGCGGAGAAACGGGTGCAGGGCAAAGCCCCACAGCACCAGAAGAACCCGCCGCTGTTGGCGAAACCGAACCCAGCGACGAAGACCCTTCAAGCGTAGCGGACGCCGTGAACACCTGGGTACCAACGCCCTTCCAGCCAGTGAAACGCTGGGCGCTGTTGAAGCCCTTCGAAACCAATACGCTGCTCAGCGGCGAGCCTGGCTCGGGGACCTTCGCAGGCATTTACACACAAGACGGGCAGTTTTATGCGCTAGTCGAGGAGCAGCCTTACCAGGTGCGCTTTGTGCCCGAACTGAATACCTGGACCATCGTCGACCCGGAAAACCCGTTTTCTTTCTACAAGCACCAACCCATCCGCCTTGATGCCGATGGCCAGTGGTACCCCCTCGAACGTGGAGGCCTCAAAGGCGGCATGCTCTCGCGGTTGAAGATCTGGGGCAGGCCATCAGCGGCGGCGAACGTGCCTGCCCTTGCCGAAACCCCTTATGAAGTCCCCCCCAGCTTGCGCTCTGCACTTGAGGACGTGGCGGACGAGGAGATCACAGGCGCACGGGAAAACATTCACGACCCTGAACGATACGCCGCCATCGCGCGCTTTCGCACCCTGCGTGAGCAACTGGCGACCGATGCCAACCAGTTCATGACCACGGTAGATGTGCCAGCTCGCCCGCCAATACCGGAATTACCTGCTGGAACTACGCCTAAACAGGTACTGCAACGTATCTATGAAAACAGCAACGGTCTAGTGGTCGGCGAGTCGCACAGCAGCCTTGGCAGCAAGCGGTTGTTGATCGAAAACATGGGACAGTTGCGCAAGCTGAAAGTGAAGACGCTGTACATGGAGCATTTCACCACCGATTTCCAGCAAGCGGACCTCGACACCTTCAACCGTAGCGGCGTCATGCCGAGGGCGCTGGAGCGGTATGTCACGGCTCAGGACTTCGGGCACCACACCGACCCTGCCGGCCGCTACACCTTCCGCCGGATACTGCTTGAAGCACACAGAAATGGCGTGCGCATCCAGTCCATCGACTGCATGGCCAGCTATCGTCAGGCATGGGCAGAGCCGGTGTCCGATGTAGCGCGTCAGCAAATGATGAATTTCTATGCCCACCTGATCATCGACGCTGACCAGGCTACGCGTGGCCCGGGAAGGTGGATTGCGCTAGTCGGTAACACTCACGCCAACAACTTTCATGGCGTTACCGGCCTGGCTGAAACCGAAGGTGCGATTGGCTTGCGGGTCGAAGATACCCCTGCCGGCGGAGTCGATACCTACACAGCCGACCCCGGCACGGATTCCGCTGACAGTAAAGGCAAGCTGTGGCACTTGCAAAGCGACCTGCGGCTGCAAGCGGCGGTAACCCCTGCGCGCTCACCGTCGCCAGACCTGGAAAGCATGCTGGTCAGGCCAGGTGACTACACCTTCGAAGAGGCCAACGGCGAGCAGTACCTGGTTAACCGCAGCCGTGACATGCGCTTGCGACGCACATTGATCAGGCGGGATGGGCGCTTCTACTACATCGAACGGCCAGACTGGCCAACCGTCCATCAACGCCGCCTGACGCACCTTTCCGATCTACATACTTGGCTGAGGCAGCGTGGCATGCGGCACATCACACCTTGAGCTGCTTACGTTTGCTCACAGACTCGCAGACCGTCGTATACGCACAATGGCGCTTTCAACGTGAGGCCGAACGTATGACAGCCATAAGCATTCGCCCCGCAGTACCTGAAGATGCCGCAGCGTGTATGACCCTGCGCGCATTGACCCGGGAAAACGCATTCACAGAAGAAGACCTGCGCGCGCTGGGCATCACCGTCGATTCATGGAGCAGCGGCATTCGCGATGGAAGCGGCCCAGGCTTCGTGGCCTGGACGTCGACAGGCGAGCACGACGAAGCGGGAGATGAGATCTTGCAGCTCAGGGTCGATAGACGCGCTCGGTAAAACGCAAAAGCCCGCAATCATGCGTAATGCTGTTCACTTGAGTTATTCATCGCCTGTATTGGGGGCCGCTTTGCGGCCCATCGCGGCACAAGGCCGCTCCCACAATGTTCGCGCATGCCCTGTAAATAGGGGCATTACGCGGTCGGTGTGGGAGCGGCCTTGTGCCGCGAAGGGCCGCAGAGCGGCCCCGGCATTCTTAAGTGAACAGCATTACGCAATCATGCGGGCTTTTGTTAGCTTCCTGCTATAGGACGCCGGCCGTGGCCGGGCGCGAAATCATTCCCACTCGATAGTGGCCGGCGGCTTGCTCGACACGTCGTAAGTGACGCGCGAGATACCTTCGATTTCGTTGATGATACGGCCGCTGACGGTCTCCAGCAGCTCGTACGGCAGGTGTGCCCAACGCGCGGTCATGAAGTCCACGGTCTCGACGGCACGCAGGGCTACGACCCAGGCGTAACGACGGCCGTCGCCAACGACGCCAACCGACTTGACCGGCTGGAACACCACGAAGGCCTGGCTGGTCTTGTGGTACCAGTCGGCTTTGCGCAGTTCTTCGATGAAGATATGGTCAGCGCGACGCAGAATGTCGGCGTATTCCTTCTTCACTTCACCAAGGATACGCACGCCCAGGCCCGGGCCTGGGAACGGGTGGCGGTAGACCATGTCGTACGGCAGGCCCAGCTCCAGGCCGATCTTGCGGACTTCGTCCTTGAACAGCTCGCGCAGCGGCTCGACCAGCTTGAGGTTCATTTCCTCTGGCAGGCCACCGACGTTGTGGTGCGACTTGATCACGTGGGCCTTGCCGCTCTTGGCGCCAGCCGACTCGATCACGTCCGGGTAGATGGTGCCCTGGGCCAGGAACTGGATGTTGTCCAGCTTGCTGGCTTCGGCATCGAAGATGTCGATGAAGGTGCGACCGATGATCTTGCGCTTCTTCTCAGGGTCCGCTTCGCCTTCCAGGTTGCCCAGGAATTGTGCCTCGGCGTCGGCACGGATCACCTTGACGCCCATGTTCTCTTTGAACATGGCCATCACCTGGTCGCCTTCATGCAGGCGCAGCAGGCCGTTGTCGACGAACACGCAGGTCAGCTGGTCACCGATGGCGCGGTGCAACAGCGCGGCAACCACGGAAGAGTCCACGCCGCCGGACAAGCCCAGCAGGACATTAGCCGAACCAACTTGCTCACGCACCTGGGCGATGGCGTCTTCGACGATGTTGGACGGGGTCCACAGGGCTTCGCAGCCGCAGATGTCCTGAACGAAGCGCGAGAGAATGCGACCGCCCTGCTTGGTGTGGGTCACTTCCGGGTGGAACTGCACGCCGTAGTAGCCGCGCGCGTCGTCGAACATGCCGGCAATCGGGCAGCTCGGGGTGCTGGCCAGCACGTGGAAGTCGCCAGGCATCTGGGTGACCTTGTCACCGTGGCTCATCCACACGTCCAGGCCCAGCACGCCGTCGGCGTCTACGTGGTCTTCGATGCCGTCGAGCAGGCGGCTCTTGCCGACCACATCAACGCGGGCGTAGCCGAATTCGCGCAGGTCGGAACCGGTCACCTTGCCGCCCAGTTGCTCGGCCATGGTCTGCATGCCGTAGCAGATGCCCAGCAGCGGTACGTTCAGGTCGAACACAGCCTGCGGCGCGCGCGGGCTGTTGGCTTCGTGTACCGACTCGGGGCCGCCGGCGAGGATGATGCCGCGCGGGTTGAATTCGCGGATCGCTTCATCGTCCATGTCGAACGGATGCAGTTCGCAGTAGACACCGATCTCGCGCACGCGGCGGGCGATCAGCTGGGTGTACTGGGAACCGAAATCGAGGATCAGGATGCGGTGAGCGTGAATGTCGAGGGCCATGACTCAATCTCGTCAGTGGAAATCGGAAACGACGCGGGGCTGTCGTGACAGCCCCGCATGCTGATAGTGCTGGAAGCCTCAGCCTACGCGGTAGTTAGGGGCTTCTTTGGTGATCTGCACGTCATGCACGTGGGACTCGGCCATGCCGGCACCGGTGATGCGCACGAATTCCGGCTTGGTGCGCATCTCTTCGATGGTCGCGCTGCCGGTGTAGCCCATGGACGAACGCAGGCCGCCCATCAGCTGGTGGATGATCGCGGCCAGGGCGCCCTTGTAAGGAACACGGCCTTCGATACCTTCCGGTACCAGCTTCTCGGCGCCGGCCGAGGAGTCCTGGAAGTAACGGTCGGACGAGCCTTGCGCCTGTGCCATCGCACCCAGCGAGCCCATGCCGCGGTATGCCTTGTAGGAGCGGCCCTGGAACAGCTCGACTTCACCCGGCGCTTCTTCGGTACCGGCGAACATCGAACCCATCATCACGCACGAAGCACCGGCGACGATGGCCTTGGACAGGTCACCCGAGAAGCGGATGCCGCCGTCGGCGATCAGTGGCACGCCAGTGCCTTCCAGTGCGGCGGCGACGTTGGCGATGGCGCTGATTTGCGGCACGCCGACACCGGCGACGATGCGGGTGGTGCAGATCGAGCCAGGGCCGATACCGACCTTGACCGCGTCGGCGCCGGCTTCAGCCAGGGCCTTGGCCGCAGCGCCGGTGGCGATGTTGCCGCCGATCACCTGCACTTGCGGGTAGGTCTCCTTGACCCAACGAACGCGGTCGATCACGCCTTTGGAGTGACCGTGGGCGGTGTCGACCACCACCACGTCAACGCCGGCGGCAACCAGGGCAGCAACGCGCTCGCCGGTGTCCTTGCCGGTGCCGACCGCAGCGCCGACGCGCAGGCGACCCTGGTCGTCCTTGCTGGCCAGCGGGTAGGCCTTGGCTTTTTCGATGTCCTTGACGGTCATCATGCCCTTGAGGCTGAACTTGTCGTCGACGATCAGGACTTTTTCCAGGCGGTGCTTGTGCAGCAGCTCGCGGACTTCGTTCTTGTCGGCGCCTTCGCGCACGGTGACCAGGCGCTCTTTGGGCGTCATCACGTCGCGCACCCTGGCATCCAGGCGGGTTTCGAAGCGTACGTCACGGGAGGTGACGATACCGACCAGGTCACCGTTCTCCAGCACCGGAACACCCGAGATGTTGTTCAGGCGGGTCAGGTCGAACAGGTCGCGCACGGTGGCGTCGGCTTCGATGGTGATCGGGTCCTTGACCACGCCAGCCTCGAACTTCTTGACCTTGCGTACTTCGCCGGCCTGCTGCTCGATGGTCATGTTCTTGTGGATGATGCCGATGCCGCCTTCCTGAGCCATGGCAATGGCCAGACGCGCTTCGGTCACGGTATCCATTGCAGCGGAAACCAGAGGGATGTTCAGCTCGATGCCACGAGTCAAACGGGTCTTGAGACTGACTTCATTGGGCAGTACCTCGGAATAGCCAGGTACAAGGAGGATATCGTCGAAAGTCAGGGCTTCTTGGCTGATACGCAGCATCGCGGGGGCTCCCGGGCGGGAAAAATGGAAGCGCGCCATTATACTCATCCACGGCGCGCCGCTCAATGCAAAATAAGGGCCTTCGGTCAGCGTTCTGGCAGTTTTACCTGCACGACCGCCACTGGCTGGTCGAGCCAGTCGGCGAAGCTGTCGAGAAAGGCCTGGGTGAACCCGGCCTCGCCCCAGTTGTTGAAGATGAACCCCAGGTTGGAAAAGGCACATGGCTGCAGGTAAAGAAAGCCATTGATGTCGTCTTCGAAGCCGCACAGCGGGCAGGTAAAGTTGTCACTGACCCCTGGCATCCACTCCTCCAGGCTCTCGAACAGCGGCTCGCCGACTTCACGGCGGCACTCCGGGCAGCCGGCTTCTTCGAGAAAACCGTCGGTCGGGGTATAGATGCAGCGCTTGAGCATGATCTCGAGGCCGCTGGCCTGCTCACCGAAGGGCAGTTTCTCGGGGTGCAGGGCTACCTTGCGCGCACCTTCGGCCAAGGCATGGCCCATGCGGTTTCCGGTGCGGCCACAGGTGGTGAGTTGCTCTTCGACGATTTTCTCGCGCACCAGCCAGCGTACGATCGCCCGGGCGCGGGCCTCGTTGGCCGGAACGGTGGAAAGCTTGGGGACGATGATGCTCTGGGTGTTCATTAAGGAAGCAAACCTGCGAACTGCGGTAATGCCGCAATTCTACCGCTCACAGGCTCAGGTAGCGACCAATCATGGCCAAGCCACTGGCCAGCACCAGCCACGTGACCAGGCGCACAAAGGCCTCGCGGGACAGTTTCAGCGTCAGCCGGCGTCCTACCCACAAGCCGAAGAACATCACCGGCAACAGGCAGGCAGCGAGCAACAGCAGGCTGCTGTCGGCGTAGACCCCGGCAATCAGGAACAGCGACAGGCGCACCACCGTGCTGCAACTGATCAACGCACTTTGGGTAGCCCGCACCTGCTCTTTCGCCTCCAGGCGAGCACTGAGGTACAGCGCATAGAGAAAACCGCCGCTGCCGAACAATGCGCCGAACAAGCCCCCTACCGTGCCCATGGGTACCGCCCAGAAGCCGGACAAGGTCGCCGGACGCACCTTCACCGCCAGGTTATAGAACGCATAGGCACTGACGAACAGGCCCATCAGCAACAGCAGTAGGTCGGACTTGAGACGCAGCAGGAACACCACCCCCAAGGTGCACCCTATCGCCATGAAGGGCAGCAGACGCAGCAGCTCGCCGCGCACCACATCCCGGCGCGACGGCAGCAAGTTGCCGAAGGCCGCCACGAAGTCCAGCAGCACCAACAGCGGGATGATCCGGGACAGCGGCATGAAGTGGATCAGCACCGGCGCCGCGACCAGCGCAGTGCCGAAACCGGCAATGCCGAAAACGATGTAGGCCAGGCCGACACCGAGCAGGATGGGCAGCCAATCGAGGCCGGAAAAGGACAATGAGGTGAGCATGGCGTGTGTTCCTGAGATGTCACGCAAAGGTTAGCCAGCCATGAGCCATGCCGACTAATATGCCTTTGCGCCATTACCCATCTCGAAAAGGCATGACATGACGTCGATCCGCCAGTTGCGTTACTTCGTGGAAATTGCCGAGAGCGGCAGTTTCAGCGCCGCCGCCGAGCGGCTGTACATCGCCCAGTCGGCGCTGAGCCGGCAGATCAAGGAGCTGGAGCAGCACCTGGGCACGCCGTTGTTTGAACGCACTGCACGCCTGCCACGCTTGACGCTTGCCGGGGACGCCTTTTTGCAGCGTGCCCGCCGCTTGCTGGCCGACCTGGCACAAGCCGAGCGCATCACCCGCGACATGGGCGACGGCTTGCAAGGCAGCCTGCGCCTGAACCACTCCAGCACCGTGCCGCTGACCGGGGCATTGCTGGCTCGCTTGGGCACGTACTTGCAAGGTAACCCCGGGATTGCACTGGAGATTGCGCAGCAGTCTTCAGAGGCGCAATTGGAAGATATCGCCGCCGGGCGGCTGGATATCGGCCTGTTGCGGCTGCCGGTGCTGCGCCAGCATGAAGGCGTGGTGCTGCATGAGCTGTTCAGCGAGCCTCTATTGCTGGCTGTCGCCGCTGGGCACCCCTTGGCTGAAGCGCCGGTCGTGCAACTGGAGCAGCTACGTGGCGAGCGCTTCATTTCGATTCCTCACCGGGACCGCGGCGGGTTGAGCTACTTGTCGGCCTCGCTGTGCATGAATGCAGGGTTTTTCCCGCAGGCGGCCCAGGTGGTTTCACGCAAGACCACGCAGCTGCAGCTGATTCAGGCAGGGTTCGGGGTGGCGCTGTTGCCGGCATGCATGCGCGATATTGCGCCGGCATCGGTCAGGTTCGTGGCGCTGGGTGAGGTGTGTGAGAGTACGGTGGCACTGGCGTGTCGGCGGGATGCTGGGCTGATGGTGCGCCAGTTTTTGGCGGCGATGCAGGGGGTGTGATGGGGGCCTTGGTGCATGACGGGGGATTTTCGGCGGCGTTGAGATCGAGCCCCCTACACCCGCACGCCCCAACCCAATTCCCGCCACCCCCCGATGTCCTTTATGATGCCTGCCATGATCAGAGACCCTTTCGAACGACTCGGCCTGGACCGCGAGGTCCTCACCGTCAGCCAACTCAACGGCCGCGCCCGGGTGCTGCTGGAAGACGTATTCCGCAGCGTCTGGGTGGAAGGCGAGATTTCCAACCTCGCCCGCCCGGCCTCCGGCCACATGTACTTCACCCTCAAGGACAGCGGCGCCCAGGTGCGCTGCGCGCTGTTCCGCCAGAACGCCACGCGGGTCCGCCAGGCCCTGCGTGATGGCCTGGCGGTGCGGGTGCGTGGCAAGGTCTCGCTGTTCGAGGGGCGTGGCGACTATCAGCTGATTCTCGACACCGTCGAACCGGCCGGGGATGGCGCCCTGCGCTTGGCGTTCGAGGCCTTGAAAGAAAAACTCGGCGCCGAGGGCCTGTTCAGCGCCGAGCGCAAAAAGCCGCTGCCGGCCCACCCGCAGCGCATCGGCATCATCACCTCGCCCACCGGCGCGGTGATCCGCGACATCATCAGCGTATTCGGCCGCCGCGCCCCGCAGGTCGAACTGAACCTGATCCCCACGGCGGTACAGGGCCGCGAGTCCATCGCGCAAATCGTGCGCGCCTTACAACTGGCCGACAGCCTCGGCTTCGATGCGCTGATCCTGGCCCGTGGCGGCGGCTCGCTGGAAGACCTGTGGAGCTTCAACGAGGAAGCTGTGGCACGTGCCGTGGCCGCCTGTGTCACGCCCATCGTCAGCGCCGTCGGCCATGAGACCGACGTGTCGATCTGCGATTTCGTCGCCGACGTACGCGCCCCCACGCCATCGGCCGCCGCCGAACTGCTGGCCCCCGACAACAGCGGCCTGCAGCAACGCCTCGACGGCCTGCAACGGCGCCTGCTGCTGCGCATGCAAAACCGCCTGAGCCACGACCGCCTGCGCGTGGAATCGCTGGCCCGACGCCTGCGCCATCCGGGTGAGCGCCTGCGCCAGCAAGCCCAGCGCCTGGACGACCTGGACATGCGCCTGCGCCGCGCCTTCTTGAACACCCTCAACCAGCGCCGCGAGCGCCTGGGGCGCCTCGACACGCGCCTGGCCGCGCAACACCCGGGCCGCACCCTGAAGCTGCTCAACCAGCGCCTGGACAGCCTCGCCGAACGCCTGCCTCGGGCCATGCGCGAGGTGCTCAAGGACCGTCGCCAGCGCTTCCAGGCACAACTGCAGACGCTGCAAGTGGTCAGCCCGCTGGCCACCCTCGCCCGCGGCTACAGCATCCTGCTCGATGAGCGTGGCCAGGCCATCCGCAGCGCCGAGCAAACCCACAACGGCCAGCGCCTGACCGCCCGCCTCAATGAAGGCGAACTGCAGGTGCGCGTCGAAGACAACCACCTGACGCCCATCACCCTCTCACTACTGGATTGACCCATGCCCCGCCTGTTCGCGCCCCTGCTCGCCCTTTCCCTGCTGTTGCTGGCCAGCGGCGCCCAGGCCAGCTATATCACCCGTGCCTTGAACAAACCGGTGCCCGGCGGCGTGGCGGTGGTCGATCTAGGGCCCGGCAGCGCAGCGCCGAACGCGCGCTTTGACGGCAAGCCGGTGCTGGTGGTCAAGGAGCAGGATAACTGGCTGGCGATCGTCGGCATTCCACTGACCCAGAAGCCCGGCACCGCGGTGTTGAGCCAAGGTGGCCGCAGCCTGCCCTTCACGGTCGGCAGCAAGCAGTACCCCGAGCAGCGCATCACCCTGAAGAACACGCGCCAGGTCAACCCAAACCCGGCCGACCTCAAGCGCATCGACCGCGAGCTGGCCGAGCAGATCAAGGCCTACCGCAGTTTCAGCCCGACCTTGCCGAGCAACCTGATCCTCGACAAACCGGTCAGCGGCCCGCTGTCGAGCAAGTTCGGCGTGCGCCGCTTCTTCAACGGCGAAGAGCGCAACCCGCATGCCGGTCTGGACTTCGCCGTGCCGGCCGGCACGCCAATCAAGACCCCGGCCAATGGCCAGGTAATCCTGGTAGGGGATTACTTCTTCAATGGCCGTACCGTGTTCGTCGACCATGGCCAGGGCTTTATCAGCATGTTCTGCCACATGTCGAAGATCGATGTGAAGGTGGGGCAGGCGTTGCGTCGCGGCGATGTGGTGGGCCGGGTTGGCTCGACCGGTCGAGCTACCGGGCCGCACATGCACTGGAATGTCAGCTTGAACGATGCGCGGGTCGACCCGGCCATCTTCATTGGTGCGTTTCAACCCTGAGATCGGCGCCAGCCTTTTCGCGGGCAAGCCCGCTCCCACAAGGCTGGCGGCGCAGCTCAGATCCCTGTGGGAGCGGGCTTGCCCGCGAAGAGGCCGGGCCAAACACCCCCACTTCCCTTGTCTTGCGCCATCAAAAAGTACCGCGCAAAAACCTCAAAGCCTTGCCGCAATAAGCGCTACAAAATCTCGCTATATAGCTTTTTTTAAGCATTTCTCTCAATTTTTTACGAACACTTGCCATCCCTCACCCCACTGGTTAGGGTTGAGGCATGAAAACCTTCAGCACCCTCATTCTGCTCCGACAACATCGCAGCCTCTGCCTGGTCAGTGCCCGACTACCAGGGTGAATCGCGTCGCCTCGCCTTTTCATCTCGTTATTGCTCGGCAGGCCCGATCTCGGCCGCATACAAAAGGATTGCTTCCATGACCATGCTCAAAGACCCTTCGAAGAAATACCGCGCGTTCCCGACCATCGACCTGCCTGACCGCACCTGGCCGTCGAAAACCATCACTGCAGCGCCGATCTGGTGCAGCTCCGACCTGCGTGATGGCAACCAGTCGCTGATCGAGCCGATGGATTCGGAGAAGAAGCTGCGTTTCTGGAAGACCTTGGTGCAGGTTGGCGTCAAGGAAATCGAAGCCTCGTTCCCGTCCGCTTCGCAAACCGATTTCGACTTCGTCCGTACCCTGATCGAAGACGGCCACATCCCGGACGACACCACCATCCAGGTGCTGACCCAGGCCCGTGAAGACCTCATCGCCCGTACGTTCGAATCGCTGCGCGGCGCCAAGAAGGCCATCGTCCACCTGTACAACGCCACCAGCCCGTCGTTCCGCCGCATTGTCTTCAACCAGGACAAGCAAGGCGTGAAAGATATCGCAGTGAACGCGGCCAAACTGTTCGTCAAGTACGCCGCCCAGCAGCCGGAAACCCAGTGGACCTTCCAGTACTCGCCTGAAACCTTCAGCGCCACCGAACTGGAATTCGCCAAGGAAGTCTGCGACGCGGTCATCGAGGTGTGGAACCCGACCCCTGAGCACAAGCTGATCCTCAACCTGCCGGCCACCGTCGAAGTCGCCACGCCGAACATCTACGCCGACCAGATCGAGTGGTTCTGCCGCAACATCAGCCGCCGTGACAGCGTGATCATCAGCCTGCACTGCCACAACGACCGCGGCACCGGCATCGCCGCCACCGAGTTGGGCCTGATGGCCGGCGCCGACCGCGCCGAAGGCTGCCTGTTCGGCAACGGCGAGCGTACCGGCAACGTCGACCTGGTGACCTTGGCACTGAATCTCTACACCCAGGGCATCGACCCGCAGCTGGACTTCTCCGACATCGACGGCGTGCGCAAAGTCGTCGAAGAGTGCAACCAGCTGCCGGTGCACCCACGTCACCCGTATGTGGGCGACCTGGTCCACACCGCGTTCTCCGGCTCGCACCAGGACGCCATCCGCAAGGGCTTCGCCAAGCAACAGGAAGGCGAGCTGTGGGAAGTGCCCTACCTGCCGATCGACCCGGCCGACATCGGCCGCAGCTACGAGGCGGTCATCCGCGTCAACAGCCAGTCGGGCAAAGGCGGCATCACCTACCTGCTCGAGCAGGAATACGGCATCAGCCTGCCGCGCCGCATGCAGATCGAATTCAGCCAAGTGGTACAGGGTGAAACCGACCGCCTCGGCCTGGAAATGACCGCCAAGCAGATCTACAGCCTGCTGCAGAAGGAATACCTCCAGGCCAACGCCCCGTATGCGCTGGTCAGCCACCGCCTGCAGGAAGAAAACGGCCACAGCGCCGTGGAAGTGGAAGTCGCCGGCGAAGGCGAAACCACCCTGCACTGGCGCGGCAAGGGCAATGGCGCCCTGGAAGCCCTGGTGGCCGGCCTGCCGATTGCCGTGGAAATCATGGACTACAACGAGCACGCCATTGGCGCTGGCACCAATGCCAAGGCGGCAGCGTACATCGAACTGCGCGTGGCCGGTGGTCGCCCGGTTCATGGTGTGGGCATCGATGAAAACATCACCACAGCCAGCTTCAAGGCGTTGTTCAGCGCGCTTAACCGCTCGCTGAGCCAGCAGGAAGCCAAAGCGGCCTGATGCGCTTTGTAAAGAAACCGCACCCAGCGTGCGGTTTCTTTTACAGCACCAACCTCACTCAGTATCGGCTGCCAGGTGTATGGTACGCGCCGTAGTTAAATATCCATCGGCCACTATTTCCAGGGAAGTTGTGCCCCTTCATCAAGGCGGCTTCTTGAATCTCACCCCACCCTAATGGCTTTACCGAGTTCGCGCTGGCCACAGTGATAATGGAACTGGTTGCCATCGAGGTCAGAATACAAAGGTCTTCCCTGAATGTCTCACCGCCTATTTGTTTTGTCTTTGCATACTTGAAGAAATCTGCAAAACCCCCGGCCCCCGTGACACAATGGGCATATACCAAATGCATCTGATAAAAATTATAAATTCCAGGCCCTTCAATTTCAATTTTTCGGGAGCGGCCCGTTGACTTGCTGATTCCCTCAGTCGTACTAGACGTTAACTTTCCCCCCACCACACTGCCCAAAAAACCAGCACCTAGGTTGACTTCAGTTTCCATGGAAGAGGTGAATGCGTAACTGTATCCCTCCACAATGGAAACTTCCTCAGTATGAGTAACGCTACTGGGTACCCGCGCCATCCCCAGGTACTCAAGATAGGCCAAGATCGGCGTACTGTAGGTGCCCCAGTTCTGATTCCCGAGATACATATCCCCATAGACCGTATCGCCAAAAATCCAGCAGCCAGCATTGATTTTTCCATCACCTCCATACAGATGTTTCTCAATGTCGTAAAGCCCACGCTCGTGTGGGAAATTATCAATCTGCCTGATCATTTCTTTATCAATAAAGCTCATGCAACATCTCCAGCACGCTTATTTAAATGTAACGATTGAATTTCTCAATCTGCCCAACATCAGCGAACGACGTCATATCGAAAGCTGATTCCTGCAGTAGCTTCTGCTTAACTGCACTCCACGACTCAGGCTCGACGCTATCCTCAAGTTTGACTGCCAAGAGCCGGTCGAAGCCAAGGGACGACAGCATGATCCGTTGGCTATCAACGCTATGAAATGCCTCAGATAGCGCCTGACTGCCCTGAATTTTTTTTAATGACTTACCCACTGCACAATGGGCATACACCATGTGCATTTGATAGATAGAGAAGTGCCCCGCTCCGCTCAGGGGAATGTCCTTGAAACAAGTACTTGGCTTCGCCCACAGTTTGCGCGGAGATACACCACACACAATACCCGACAGGGCATTGACTCGATCGATGCCCGGACTGACTTTGAAGCCCCCCACCACTTCGGAATAAAACCAGCTACTGAAACCGCACTGATAGGGTTGGCGATGAACACTCCCTCCCGAGACGGTGCCTTGCACCATCTCACAATGCGCCAGATACGCATAAACCGGCCGAGTGAAGCACTCCAGTGACTTTCCGTGAACGTGTATAGCGCCTAGAACCGTATCACCGCCTACAAAAACTCCAGACTCGCCTACACTCAAGGAGTAAAGACTTCGCTCTATTTCATACGACCCATTAAATCTTACTGATGCGTAATCACTCATTACTGACGCTCCGCGATCAAAATTGGCGCATCATCATAGCCATCACGTTATGGCATAAATAATCGGGAAAGAGTTCTCACCCCGTTTGAATAAGCTCCATGAGCAGAGGACTGACTGCATTAAGATTGAAAGCATCAATGCACTGCACAACAGCAGGCATTAAAGATGCTCTTCACTGAATGCTGGAAAAGTGCGGCTGCGATTGATTTCTCGCAGGGAAATAGGTGTAGACCACTAAGTCGCTGCCACAGCAACTTCAGCCAAGATGCTTCTTAACACTTAAAAAAGGTTCTTCACGGAATCCCGGGAAAGACAGAAACAAGAACGGCGGCTTGATAGATGATGATTAACTGGGTTCGAGTGGATGAGGCCAACCGCCTGCGGCATGACAAACTTCCACGCAAGCTCATCAAGCAAGCGCAGTGGCATGGCTTGCTGATGGAAGTGCGTTACCGGCACTGAAGCAGTTTGCTAAACGACGGAGGGGCTACTGGCGCGGATCCTGAGCAGGGGTGCGTTTGCCCATGCACACTGGACAGCTAGAAGGGATTAACAACCGGATCAAGGTCAAAAAAGGGGGCGCCGACCAAGCGCCCCATAAGCCGTAAAGCACACAACAAATTCAGTTAGCGTCCAACAACGCCATCGCCTCAGCACTGCACGCCTCGATCCGCGCCCAGTCGCCGTTCTTGATCCAGCTGCTGTCGAGCATCCAGGTGCCACCCACGCACATCACATTGGGCAGCGCCATGTAGTTGCGCACATTGGCCGGGTTTACCCCGCCAGTCGGGCAGAAGCGAATGTCGCCAAACGGGCCGCCAAACGCCTTGATCGCGGCCACGCCACCGCTGATTTCCGCCGGGAACAGCTTGAACCGGCGATAGCCCAGGGCGTAGCCCATCATGATCTCGGACGGCGTACTGATACCCGGCAGGAGCGGGATATCGCTTTGCACACCGGCTTCGAGAATGTCCTGGGTAATGCCCGGGGTCACCACGAACTGCGCGCCAGCCGCTTCGACTGCCGCGAACATGCCGCGATCGAGCACAGTACCGGCACCAATGCACAGCTCTGGGCGCTGCTCGCGCAGCACCTGAATGGCCTTCAGGCCGTGCTGGGAACGCAGGGTCACCTCAAGGGTACGAATGCCGCCCGCAGCCAAGGCGTCGGCCAGCGGCAGGATGTCTTCCTCACGGGCGATGGTGATCACCGGCAGGATGCGCGCCTTGTCGCAGATCGCGTCGATCCGGGCGGCTTTGTCGGCCATCGAGAGCAGAGTCTGTGGGCGTTCAAGGGTGGTCATGACAGTGGATCCTTGGCTCATGGGCACCAGTAGATGTCCAGGGGGTCGTGAAGAAAGGCGCGTATCGGCATTTCGGTAAGGTCTTCGCCCGCCAGCGCGGCGCGCAGGGTAGCGAGTTTGCCCTGGCCTTGCACGGACAGCGCGGTAAACGCGGCACTGGCCAGCAAGGCGCGGGTCATCGACAGGCGCTGATGCGGCACGCTGGGCGCCAGCATCGGCAGGCAGCGACGGGAGCTGTTTGGGGCCAGGCCGTCGTCCAGGTTGGGGCTGTTCGGGAACAGCGAAGCAGTATGGCCGTCGTCGCCCATGCCCAGCACCAACACGTCGATGGCGGGCAGCTCTGCCAGCGCCTGGTCGGCGTTGGCGGCGGCGCGTTCAAGATTTTCAGCCTGCTGATACAGGCCCATGAAGCGTGCCTTGGCGGCATTGCCCTTGAGCAAGTGGCGGGCCAGCAGGCCAGCATTGCTGTCGGCATGCTCCACCGGCACCCAGCGCTCATCCGCGAGGCTCACGGTGACCTTCGACCAGTCCAGCGCCTCGGCGGCCAAGCGCTCGAGAAACGGCACCGGGCTGCGCCCACCGGACAACACCACGCAGGCCTGGCCTTTGGCGGCAATTGCCGCCCGCAGGCGCTCGGCCACATCCCGGGCCAGCGTTGCGGCCAGGGTCTTGGCATCCGCCAGTTCGTGCGCCTTCACCGCCGCCGGCAGTTGCAGTTCAGATATCGCCATACCACGCCCTCCCATCTCGTGTGATCAGTGCAATCGAGCTCATCGGCCCCCAGGAGCCCGCCGCGTAAGGCTTGGGCGCATCACCTGCGCTTTGCCAGCCGGCGATCAACTGGTCGCACCATTTCCAGGCATATTCGATTTCATCCTTGCGCACGAACAGGTTCTGGTTGCCGCGCATCACCTCGAGCAACAGGCGTTCGTAGGCATCCGGAATCCGCGCGCTGCGCCAGGCATCGGAAAAATTCAGCTGCAACGGGCCGCTGCGCAGTTGCATGCCCTTGTCCAGGCCTTGCTCCTTGGTCATCACCCTTAAAGAAATACCTTCGTCCGGTTGCAGACGGATGATCAGCTTGTTACCCACCTGCAAACGTTGTTCCGGGGCGAAGATGTAGTGCGGTGTTTCCTTGAAGTGGATGACGATCTGCGACAGCTTCTGCGGCATGCGCTTGCCGGTGCGCAGGTAGAACGGCACGCCCGACCAGCGCCAGTTGCGGATGTCGGCGCGCAGGGCAACGAACGTCTCGGTGTCGCTCTGCGCGTTGGCGTTGTCTTCTTCCAGATAACCGGGCACCGGTTTGCCGTCGCTGTAACCGGCAATGTACTGGCCACGCACCACACGGGTGCTCAGCCCTTCGCCGGTGATCGGTGCCAGGGCCTTGAGCACCTTGACCTTCTCGTCGCGAATACTGTCTGCCGAGAGTTCGCTGGGCGGGTCCATGGCGATCAGGCACAACAGCTGCAGCAGGTGGTTCTGGATCATGTCACGCAGCTGGCCGGCCTTGTCGAAATAGCCCCAGCGGCCTTCGATGCCGACCTTTTCGGCCACGGTGATCTCCACATGGGAGATCGAATTCTGGTTCCACTGGGTTTCGAACAGGCTGTTGGCAAAGCGCAGCGCGATCAGGTTCTGCACCGTCTCCTTGCCCAGGTAGTGGTCGATGCGGTACACCCGGTTCTCGGGGAAGAACCGTGCCACGGCATCGTTGACCCGGCGCGACGACTCCAGGTCGTGGCCGATCGGTTTTTCCAGCACCACCCGGGTACGGGAGGCCAGGCCAGCTCTGTCGAGGTTCTCGCAGATGGCACGATAAACGGCCGCCGCCGTGGCGAAATAGGCAATCAAGGGCAGCTCGCCCGGCGACTGCTCAGCCAGCGCCTGGTAGCCCTCGGGCTGGAGAAAATCCAGGTGCTGGTAGCTCAGCCGGCCGAGGAAGCGGCCCAGTGTCGCGGGCTCAAGGTCCGCGTCGGGGACATGCCGGCGCAAATGCGCTTCGATGGTGCTCAGGTGGTCCTGCGCACTGCCGCTCTCGCGGGCCAGCGCCAACAGACGCGTGTCCGGGTGCAGCAGGTCGGCGCGGTCGAGCTGGTAAAGCGCAGGAAACAGCTTGCGCAATGCCAGGTCGCCCAGGGCGCCAAACAGGGCAAAGGTGCAAGGTTCGACACTGATCGCAGCCATGATGTTGGTTCTTTCCTAAAGTTGGTCTAGGAATACCGCTTTCACATACGGTTTTCAAGGGGTAATGTAGTAAAACTAACAACATTACCGACGAGTATTACAGACAAGTGGTGCGCCACACGCACCGACAGTACGATAGACGACCGTGCAAAAGGCCTGCTGCTCCGTCAGCCGGCTGTCTTCCCGACCCAAGGACACACCCATGGACCGCGTGCGAAACCTCCTGGAACAGATCCAGGGACGCCTCGACGAGCTGAACAAGGCCGAACGCAAAGTCGCCGAAGTCATCCTGCTCAACCCACAACAAGCCACCCGGTTCAGCATTGCTGCGCTGGCCCAGGCGGCCAAGGTCAGCGAACCGACCGTCAACCGCTTCTGCCGCTCGTTCGGCGTCAGCGGCTACCCCGAGCTCAAGCTGCAACTGGCGCAGAGCCTGGCCAGTGGCGCTGCCTATGTCAGCCGCGCGGTCGAGGCCGACGACGACCCTGCCGCCTACACCCAGAAGATTTTCGGCAGCGCCATCGCCTCGCTCGACAGTGCCTGCCAGCAACTCGACCCGCAGCAGGTCAGCCGCGCCGTGGACATGATGATCCAGGCCCGGCAGATCCACTTCTTCGGCCTGGGTGCCTCGGCCCCCGTGGCGCTGGACGCCCAGCACAAGTTCTTCCGCTTCAACCTGGCGGTGTCGGCACACGCCGACGTGCTGATGCAACGCATGCTGGCCTCGGTGGCCCACACCGGCGACCTGTTCGTGATCATCTCCTACACCGGCCGCACCCGTGAGCTGGTCGAGGTGGCGCGCGTGGCCCGCGAAAACGGCGCCTCGGTACTGGGCCTGACCGCTGCCGGCTCGCCGCTGGCCCAGGCCTGCAGCCTGAGCCTGCACATTCCGTTGCCAGAAGACACCGACATCTACATGCCGATGACCTCGCGGATCATCCAGCTGACCGTGCTCGACGTGCTGGCCACGGGCATGACCCTGCGCCGCGGCGTGGACTTCCAGCCGCACCTGCGCAAGATCAAGGAAAGCCTCAACGCCAGCCGCTACCCGATCGAGGACGACGAGCTCAACTGAGCCGGTGCGCCTGCAAACGCAAGTGGGCCCGCTGCCCCGGGGCCAGGCTGAGGCCCTCGCCACTGCCACTGGCGGCTTCGACACAGACAAAGCCCAGGCACTCGCGACCGCTCACGCCCATCAGCGGGCGATTGCCCGGGTGCCAGACCACGGTATCGTCGCTGTCACCGGTATCGATGCACAGCTCCCGCTGCCAGGCCGGGTCCTGTAGCTGCACCCGCGGGGTGCCCGGGTACACTTTCTGGCAGCCGCCCTTGAGCTTCAGCGCGCCATCTTCGCGGCAGGCCTGGCGGTTCAGGCGGTCGTAACCTTCGATATCCTCAAGCCCAGACAGCGCTATCTCGGACACGTCACTGATACGCCAGTACGCCAGCAGCGCATGGCTCAGCTGGCAGGGTTCGCTGTCCTGGTGCTCAGTGCTCAGGCTCAGCTCCATACGGCTGCCCAGCCGCGCATGCAGGTCGACTTGCCAGTCGCACAGGTCCAACCGCCACTTCAGCGTCACACCCTCTTCATCCTCGCGGCTGTCCACCAGCTTCCAGTCGAGCAGGCGTGCCCAGCCATGGGCCGGCCACAAGTCTTCGCTGGGGTGGCGGCCATACCAGGGCCAACACACCGGCACACCGCCACGAATGGCCCCCACTTGCGGCCATTGTTCGGCGCACCACAGCCAAGGCCGTTCGCCGGCCGGTTGAAAGTGCAGCAATTGCGCGCCCTGCCGGCTGAATACCGCCTGGCAACGGGGGTGGTCGATGATCAGCACATCGCGCTGCTGGTAACGCTCCCACTCGAACGTCGGCCGGGGCCGTTGCGAGGAAAAGAAGCGATGTAGCGGATGTTCGGGCATGGTTCAGAGCTCTTGTTGTTTGAGATAGCGCTGTCTCGGCCTATCCCCGACAACCACTGCAAGCCAGTGGATGCCGGGAGCCGAAAATGGATTGGCGTAAATTTACAACAAATGCCCTCAGAATGACGACTGAATCTTCAAGCCCGCGACCAGCGCGTTATCCACCTCATCCACACCACCGGGGCTCTTGATGTACTGAAGGTTCGGGCGCACGGTCAGCCAGTTGGTGACGTGGAAGCCGTAATAGAGCTCGGCGTTGTACTCGGTGCGCTGCAGCGGCACGAAGCCTGGGTTGTCGTAGTCGTTGATGCCGCTCTGGCCATTGAGCAGCTCGGCGCGCTTCTTCACGTCGTCGTTGACGTGGATCCGCGCGACGCCAAAGCCGATGTCATCCTTGGGCCGAGCATCGAAGGCGCCCTTGTACACCAGGCCGACCTGCTGGTAGTTGTCGACCACGTTGGTGGCCTTGTCGTGCACGGTAAAGTTGGCGAACAGGCTGAGGCCACGGTTGACGTCACCGCCGTGGGCCGTGACCTGCTGCTGCGCCACCACCCACCAACCGTGCTTGCTCGAATGCGACTTGAAAGCCGCGCCCGTCAGGGCCTGCGGGTTGCCATTGACGTCGTCGTACACGTCGTCGGCCTTGGCCGTGCTGTAGTAGTAACCCAGGCGGTATTCACCCGGCAGGCCATTGACCTTGGGCGACCACACCGCCTCCACCGGCAGGATCGCACCCTTGGTGCCGCTGCCGCTGAGTTTGAAGCCGTTACCGGTTTCAAGGTTCGAGGGGTTTTGCTCGAAGGCGCCGACCTGGACGAAGAATTCCGGCGTGATGTTGTACTTGACCCGCAGCGCCCACTGGCTGACCGGCCAGTTGTACCAGATGCCACCCACCCAGTTGCCTACCTGCGAGCCGCAGAACGCCAGGTTCTGGAAGTCGCAGGGGAAGCTGTTGAAGTCCTCGCCTTCGCCGAAGCGGCCGAACTTGACGTCTAGCGCCCCGTCGAAGTACTTCTGCTTGACCCACATCTGCGTCAGCCGCCAGGTCTGGCCGCGCCCCCACACTTCCTGCACCGAGCTGAATTGCCCGGCACGCGGGTCGCTGATGCGGTCGTTGGACAGGTTGCGGCCGCTGCGCTCGGTGATCGCCAATTTGAATTCGGCATCGTGCCAACCCAGGATCTTCTGCAAGTCCAAGTGCGCGCCAAGGGCAAACTGGTCGCTGTAGCGCGCCGTCTTGTCGTCGTTGTAGCCGCCGTTGAGGTTACCGGCCACTTCGCCGACGTAGTCGAGGGTGAAGTCGTAGCCTTTTTCCAGCAGTTCGGTGCGGGTGCCGCCCCAGTCGCCGGTCATCCATTTTGACTCGCTGGAGAAAGCCTCGGCGGCCTGCGCCCCACTGCTGCCCACCACGGCAAGCAAGGCCAATGAGCCCAAGGTCTTGATGCGATTGCGCTGTTCCATCCCTTTGCGTCCTCTTTTTTCTTATTGATGGTGTAGACGATTCAACGGCTCTTGAAGTGAGTCACGTTGTCCTTCACTGAAGCGTTGGCGGTGCTCACGTCCAGGCGCTCACCGCTGGCGGCGTCGAACAGCAGCACCCGCGCCGGGTCGAATTGCAGGTTGAGGCTGTCGCCAACCCGGCACGCCACATCCGGGGCCAGGCGGCAGCAGACCTTGGTCTGGTTGAGGGTGACGAACACCAGCAGGTCAGGCCCGGTGGGCTCGGTCACCTGCACGTCGGCGCGAATGCCGGGCAGGCCGTTGCCCTCCCCCGTGCCAAGGGCGATCTGCTCGGGGCGGATGCCGAGGATGATCTCGCGCCCGTCCAATTCATCACTGGCCAGGCCCAAGGGCAGCTCGCAGCGCGCTTGGCCGCTGTCGAGCAGCGCCAGCAGGCGCCCCTCTTGCCGGGCCAGGCGAGCTGGGATGAAGTTCATCGGCGGCGAGCCGATGAAGCTGGCGACGAACTGGTTGGCCGGGTCGTTGTAGATCTGCTGCGGGGTGCCGAACTGCTGGATGATGCCGTCCTTCATTACCGCCACTTTGTCGCCCAGGGTCATGGCTTCGATCTGGTCGTGGGTGACATACACCGTGGTGGTCTTCAGGCGCTGGTGCATCAGTTTCATTTCGGTGCGCATCTCGACCCGCAGCTTGGCGTCGAGGTTGGAAAGCGGTTCGTCAAACAGGTAGATCTTCGGCCGCCGCGCCAGCGCCCGGCCCATGGCCACACGCTGCTGCTGGCCACCGGACAACTGCGCCGGCTTGCGCGCCAGCAGGTGCTCGATCTGCAGCAGCTTGGCGACCCGCGCCACCTCTTCGTCGATGGCGGCCTGAGGCATCTTGCGAATCTTCAGGCCAAACTCGATGTTCTCGCGCACGCTCATGGTCGGGTACAGCGCGTAGGACTGGAACACCATGGCGATGTCCCGGTCCTTGGGGCTCATGCCACTGACGTCCTGGTCATCGATCAGGATCGCGCCGCCGCTGATGTGTTCGAGGCCGGCGATGCAGTTCATCAAGGTCGACTTGCCACAGCCCGAAGGGCCGACCAAGATCAGGAACTCGCCGTCCTTGATCGACAGCTGGATGTCCTTGAGGGTGTCCGGCAGGCCGCTGCCGTAGGTCTTGTTCACATTGCGAAGTTCAAGCGTTGCCATGACTTACCCCTTGACGGCGCCGGCCGTGAGGCCGCGGACGAAATACTTGCCTGCCACCACATAGACCAGCAGGGTTGGCAGGCCGGCGATCATCGCCGCCGCCATGTCGACGTTGTATTCCTTGGCCCCGGTGCTGGTGTTGACCAGGTTGTTGAGGGCCACGGTGATCGGTTGCGAGTCGCCGCTGGAGAACACCACGCCGAACAGGAAGTCGTTCCAGATCTGGGTGAACTGCCAGATCAGGCAGACCATGATGATCGGTGTCGACATCGGCAGGATGATGCGGCGGAAAATGGTGAAAAACCCGGCACCGTCCAGGCGCGCGGCCTTGACCAGCGCATCGGGGATGCTCACGTAGAAGTTGCGGAAAAACAGCGTGGTGAAGGCCAGGCCGTAGACCACGTGCACCAGCACCAGGCCACCGGTGGTGCTGGCCAGGCCGAGCTTGCCGAGGGTGAACGAGGCTGGCAACAGCACGGTCTGGAACGGCAGGAAGCAGCCGAACAACAGCAAACCGAAGAACAGCTGCGAACCGCGGAAGCGCCACATCGACAACACATAGCCATTCAGCGCGCCAATGGCCGTGGAGATCAGCACCGCCGGTACGGTGATCAAGATCGAGTTCCAGAAGTAACCACTGACGGTACCCCAGGCCTTGACCCAGCCAATGCCGCTGACCACCGTCGGCCAGCTCAGCAGGTTGCCGGTGCTGATGTCTTCCGGGGTTTTGAAGCTGGTCAGCAGCATCACCACCAGCGGTATCAGGTACAGCACCACCGCAAGCAGCAGTACCGCGTGGATGGCCAGGCGGCCGAGGCTCAGCGCCGGTTTGTCAGCAGGGCTATGCATGGCGTTTGCTCCGCAGCTCCGAGTACAGGTAAGGCACGAGGATCGCCAGGATCGCCCCGAGCATGAGGATGGCGCTGGCCGAGCCCATGCCCATCTGGCCGCGGCTGAAGGTGAACGAATACATGAACATCGCTGGCAGGTCAGAGGAGTACCCCGGGCCACCGGCGGTCATTGCCGCCACCAGGTCGAAGCTCTTGATGGCGATGTGCGAGAGGATCATCAGCGCACTGAAAAACACCGGGCGCAGGCTTGGCAGCACCACGGTCCAGTAGATGCGCGGCAGGCTGGCGCCGTCCATCTGGGCGGCGCGGATGATCGACTGATCGACGCCACGCAGGCCCGCCAGGAACATCGCCATGATGAAGCCCGAGGCCTGCCATACCGCGGCGATCACCAAGCAGTACACCACCCGGTCAGGGTCGATCAGCCAGTCCAGGCGAAAACCTTCCCAGCCCCAGTCGCGCAGCAGTTTGTCCAGGCCCATGCCGGGGTTGAGCAGCCACTTCCAGGCAGTGCCGGTGACGATCATCGACAGGGCCATGGGGTACAGGTAAATAGTGCGGATGAAGCCTTCGCGGCGGATGCGCTGGTCCAGCAGCACCGCCAGCAACACGCCGATGGCCAGGCTGATGGCGATGAACAGGCCGCCGAACAGCAGCAGGTTCTTGCTCGCCACCCACCAGCGGTCGTTGTCGAACAGCCGCGCGTACTGCGCCAAACCCGCCCACTTGTAGGTGGGCAAGAACGTCGAGGTGGTGAACGACAGCACGAAGGTCCACAGGATGTAGCCGTAGAAGCCGACCAGGACGATGAACATGCTCGGTGCCAGTACCAGTTTGGGTAGCCAGCGCTGGAGAGCGTCCAGGGGTGAGGCCCGCAATTGGGCGGTGGTTGTGGTCATAGATCACCTTAAAGGCGTTGCTCACTTGTGTAGGAGCGGCCTTGCGTCGCGAAAGGGCTGCGCAGCAGCCCCACGGGTAGCCTGCACGCTCTGTCGGGTTGTCTTTTTCTTGAGGGCCTGGGGCTGCTACGCAGCCCTTCGCGACGCAAGGCCGCTCCTACAAGAGCAATGCGCCTGATTTGGAATTGGCTATTGGGCGGCCTTGATCGCCGCTGCCAGCTTCTTCGCCGCGTCGGCCGGATCGGCCTTGGGGTCGTTGATGTAGTTGGTCACCACATCGAAGAAGGCGCCCTGCACGGCCAGCGTGGTGGCCATGTTGTGCGCCATGCTCGGCTGCAGGCCGCCGGTCTTGGCGTCAGCCAGGAAGTCCTTGGCCGAGGTCTGGGCGCAGGCGTCGAAGCCGTACGCGCCCATGTCGGCGAGCATGTCGTTACGCACCGGGATCGAGCCTTTGTTGGTGCTGAACACCTTCTGGAAGTCCGTACCCAGCACCTTCCTGGCGATGTCCTGCTGGCCGGCCGCCGTGCCGGGGTCCTTCTGCTTGAACACCACCAGCGAGTCGATGTTGTACAGGAAGCCATTGCTCGTGCCGGGGAACGGCACGCACTGGTAGTCTTTGCCCGCGACCTTGTTGGCCAAGGTCCACTCGCTCTTGGCCCAGTCACCCATGATCTGCATGCCGGCCTTGCCGTTGATGACCTTGTTCGCCTCCAGGTTCCAGTCCTGACCTTTGCCGTCAGGGTCCATGTAGGTGGCGATCTTCTTCAGCTCGGTCAACGCCTTGATCATGTCCGGGCCGGTCAGTGTCGCGCTGTCCAAGTCGACCATGGCCTTCTTGTAGCCTTCCACGCCCATCACCGAGAGCGCCACGCTTTCGAAGACAGTGCTGTCCTGCCACGGCTGGCCACCGTGGGCGAGCGGGATGAAGCCGGCCGCCTTGAGCTTGTCGGCGGCGGTGTAGAATTCGTCGAGGGTCGCGGGCGCTTTTTCGATGCCGGCTTTTTTGAAGACCTCGGGGTTGATCCACAGCCAGTTGGTGCGGTGGATGTTGACCGGCACCGCGACGTAGTCACCGTCGTACTTGACGACGTTAGCGACTTTCTGGTCGAGCAGGCTGTCCCATTTTTCGTCCTTCGCCACGTCCTTCAGCACGGCGCTGTCGAGCAAGCCGGTCGCGGCCCAATCCTGGATATCGGGGCCTTTGATCTGCGCGACACCTGGCGGGTTGCCGGCCACCGCGCGGCTTTTCAGCACGGTCATGGCCGTGGCACCGCCACCGCCGGCAACTGCACCGTCCTTCCAGGTAAAACCATCTTTCTCGACTTGCGCCTTGAGCACATCGACAGCGGCCTTTTCACCACCGGAGGTCCACCAGTGCACGACCTCGACATTGCCTTTGGCATCGGCAGCGAGGGCGCTGAGCGGGAACAGAGAAGCGAGGGAAATCGCGGCAGCGAGACGGAGCGTGGAATTCATCGAAGCACCTTTCTTGTTGTTATGCCGTGCAAGTCGGTCGCTTGCGTTGCATGCAGTCTAAGCGGCGTGGCCGATGCGCCAGGTAACGAAGCGATGCGCGAATGTCATCGTTTGGTGACATTCGCGGGGATACCCGCACACACGCTCACTCCAGCCCTCGCGGCAGATACAACGTGACCCGCAAACCACCCTCGCGCAGGTTGAGCAAGCTCACTTCACCGCCATGGCTATGGGCGATGTTGCGCGCAATCCCCAAGCCCAGCCCGTACCCCTGCTGCTGCCCAGCCAGCCTGAAGTGCGGCTCGAACACCTGCTCCATCTGCTGCTGCGGCACCCCCGGCCCGTGGTCATCGACCTGCAGGACAAAGCCCTCGGCGCTGTCGATAACCCGCAGCCGCGCGCGCTCGCCGTACTTGATGGCGTTGTCGATCAGGTTGCCGATGCAGCGGCGCAACGCCAGCGGCTTGCCCGGGTAGGGCGCCAGCGCTTGGCCCTCCACCGTGATGCGGCCATCGCCAAGGTAAGGCTCGGCCAGGATGTCCAGCACCTGGTTAAGGTCGACCGGCTCGATGTTCTCGTGGATATCGGTGTCTTTCACACACTGCAACGCGCCTTTGACCAACAGCTCCAGCTCATCCAGGTCTTGGCTGAACTTGGCCTGCAGGCGCTCGTCTTCCAGCAGTTCGACGCGCAGGCGCAAGCGCGTGATGGGCGTACGCAGGTCATGGGAAATAGCGCTGAACAGCTGGCTGCGTTCGGTCAGGTAGCGGCTGATCCGCTCGCGCATGCTGTTGAAGGCCCGGCCGACTTCAACCACCTCACTGCCCCCGCCTTCGGCCACGGGGGCCACATCGGCGCCCAGCGACAACTCCCGCGCAGCGCGCGCCAGGCGCTTGAGTGGCCAGCTTTGCCAGTGCACCAACAGGCCGATGAACAGCAACAGCAAGGCGGTGGTGAGCACAATGAAACCGATCTGCTGGCGGGGCAGGCGCTCGGCCTCAAGGCCGGTGTAGGGCTCGGGCAGCAGCGAGGCGATGTACAGCCACTCACCCTCGCCCAGGCGGATCTGTGTCACCAGTACGGGTGGGTTGAGCGGCTCTAGGGTCAGCGAATAATGCGCCCAGGAACGTGGCAGTTCATCGAGTTTCAGGCCACTGTTGAAAATGCGCAGGTCATCAGGGGCGACGAACGCCACGCTGGCTTCCATCTGCGGCCCCAAGCGTTCGTGCAGCACCTGCTGGAACACCTCGATCACCGCCTGCTTGCGTGGGGTGACGGGCAGCACCGGCATGTCCAGCGGCTTGTCGTTGAGCGACACGAAAAAGCGCGTGCCACCCATGCTGCGCAGCTGGTCGAGCACCATCGGCCGGTAGGCCACGGGCAGCGACCGGAAGTAGCTGACGCTGGCACTCATCGAATGGGCCAGGCTGCTGGCACTGGCGCGCAGGCCTTGTAACTGGCTGGCACGCAGTTGAGCGACCCAGATGACACTGGACAAGCCTTGGGCCAGCAGCACCACCAGCAAGGTCAGCAGCAGCATGCGCCCCAGCAGCGAGCGAGGCAGCAGGCGCCAGCGCCGCTCAGGAAGCGCAGCAGACATGGGCAGCCAGCAGGTAGCCACTGCCACGCACGGTGCGGATCAGCCGTGGTGGTTTTTCGGTGTCGCGCAGACGCTGGCGCAGGCGGCTGACCGCCATGTCGACGATACGGTCCAGCGGCATCGGTTCACGCCCCCGGGTGGCATTGCCAATGGTGTCGCGGTCGAGGATTTGCTGGGGGTGATCGAGAAACAGTTTCAGCAGGGCGAAATCGGCACCCGACAGGATCACCTCTTCGCCATCGCGGTGAAACAGGCGGTGGCTGACCGTGTCCAGGCGCCAGTCATCGAAGGCCAGCACGGCGCTGCTCGGCGCCGCCTGGCCGAACTCGGCGCGGCGCAATAAGGCCTTGATCCGCGCCTGCAGTTCACGCGGACTGAAGGGTTTGCCGAGGTAGTCGTCGGCGCCCAGCTCCAGGCCGATGACCCGGTCGGCTTCGTCAGAGCTGGCGGTGAGCATGATGATCGGCACCCGCGCTTGACGCGGGTGTTGACGCACCCAGCGGCACAGGCTGAAGCCATCTTCATCGGGCAGCATCACATCGAGAATGACCAGGTCGCAGGCCGTGCTTTCCAGGGCCTGACGAAAGCCCCGCCCGTCGGCCTCGGCGTGTACCTGGAAGCCGGAACGGCTCAGGTAGGTTTGCAGCAGTTCGCGGATTTCCTGGTCGTCGTCGACCATCAGGATCGATTTTCCGGCAGTGCTCAAGATGGTCCGTCCTCTTGTTGTGTGCAGGTCTTTTTGCCTGCTGTCGGGTATTGCCATTGGGGCTGCTTTGCAGCCCTTCGCAGCACAAGGCTGCTCCTACAGGAACCACGCCATCAGTGATCCAGCGCCATCCTGTTGGAGCAGCCTTGTGCTGCGAAGGGCCGCAAAGCGGCCCCATCAGTGATCCAGCGCCTGCTGCAACGCCACCCCGGCCCCCAGCAGCCCCGAAAACTCCGCCGTCACCAACCACACCGGCACCCCGGCAAAATACCCACTCATGCAGCCCTTGTCGGCAAAGCTCGTGGCAAACCCACTGCGCAGGAACAGCTCGGCAAACCGAGGGATCACCCCCCCGACAATATAAACCCCACCGCGCGCGCCCAAGGTCAGCACATTGTTACCCGCCACGCGGCCCAGGAAGCGGCAAAACTGCTCGACCACCGCCAACGCCCGCGGCTCACCGCCCAGGGCGGCATCGGTAATCTGCGCCGGGGTCTTGTGCCGCGGTGTGTCGCCATCCAGCGCGCACAGGGCTTGATACAAGCGCACCAGGCCTGCGCCACTGAGCACGGTCTCAGCACTGACATGGCCAATCTGGCTGTGAATCTGTTGGTGGATCGCGGCCTCACGGGCATTGCCCACCGGCAGGTCGACATGCCCACCTTCACCGGGTAGCGCCTGCCAGTGCTGCTCGCCAAGGCGCAGCAGGCTGCCGACACCCAGCCCGGTACCAGGCCCGATTACCAGCGCAGGCCGCAGCGGGTCGGCATGGCCAGGGCACACCTCGTGAAACTCGCCCGCTTGCAGGCGGGTCATGCCCAGCGCCATGGCCGAGAAGTCGTTGATCAGCATCAGCCGCTCAACCTGCAGCGTGTTGCAGAACGCACGGCGGCTCAGGCGCCAATGGTTGTTGGTGAAGCGAAACTCATCGCCATCGACCGGCCCGGCCACCGCCAGGCACACCGCCGACAGGCCACCCCGGGCAATGCCCTGATCCTTCAGGTAGGCCTCGATGGCCTGCTCAGGGCTTGTGTAGTCCGCGGTGGCGAATACCTTCACCTGGTACAGCTGGTTGTCACGCCACAACGCAAAACGGGCATTGGTGCCACCGATGTCGCCAACCAGCAAGTCCTTCATTTGAGGTTCTCCAAAGCCGAGGTAAAGGCGCTGGCGCCCTGCTCGGCCGGGCTGAACGCCATGCGCATGAAGCCGAACAGCTCGCGCCCGCAACCCAGATCATTGCCTTGGGGGGCGGGTGGCAGGTCACGGCTGGCCAGTTCTTCGGCCGATACCTTCACCTGCAGCGTGCCGGCAACGCCATCGACCCGCACGATATCACCCTCGCGCACGCGCGCCAGCGGGCCGCCATCGTAGGCTTCGGGGCACACGTGGATGGCGGCCGGGATCTTGCCCGACGCGCCCGACATGCGCCCATCGGTCACCAGCGCCACTTTGTAGCCGCGGTCCTGCAGCACACCCAGGAACGGCGTCAGCTTGTGCAGCTCGGGCATGCCGTTGCAACGCGGCCCCTGGAAGCGCACCACGGCGACGAAGTCGCGCTCCAGCTCACCAGCCTTGAAGGCATCGGCCAGCGACTGCTGGTCGTGGAAGATCCGCGCCGGGGCCTCCACCACCTGGTGTTCGGGGGCAACGGCGGAGACTTTCATCACCCCGCGCCCCAGGTTGCCTTCCATCACCCGCAGGCCGCCTTCGGCCGAGAACGGCCGCGCCGCTGGGCGCAGAATGCTTTCGTCCAGGCTCTGCGTCGGCCCTTCGCGCCAGACCAGCTTGCCGTTGTCGAGGAACGGCTCTTGGGTATAACGGCGCAAGCCATGGCCTGCCACGGTGTTGACGTCTTCGTGCAGCAAGCCGGCATCGAGCAGCTCGCGAATCAGGAAAGCCATACCGCCGGCGGCCTGGAAGTGGTTGATGTCGGCCTTGCCGTTGGGGTAGACGTGAGACAACGTCGGCACCACTTCGGACAGGTCGGCCATGTCTTGCCAGGTCAACTGGATGCCTGCCGCCTGGGCGATCGCCGGCATGTGCAAGGTGTGGTTGGTGGAGCCGCCGGTGGCGTGCAAGGCAACGATCGAGTTGACCAGCGCCTTCTCGTCGACGATCTCGCCCAGCGGCATGAAGCTGCCACTGGCCTTGGTCATGCGCGTGACCTGCTGCGCCGCCTCGGCGGTGAGCGCGTCACGCAATGGCGTGTAAGGGTTGACGAACGAGGCGCCCGGCAGGTGCAGCCCCATCACTTCCATCACCAGCTGGTTGGTGTTGGCGGTGCCGTAGAAGGTGCAGGTGCCTGGGCTGTGGTACGAGTTCATCTCCGACTCCAGCAGTTCTTCGCGGCTGGCCTTGCCTTCCGCGTAGCGCTGGCGCACGTCGGCCTTCTGCTTGTTGGAGATGCCCGACAGCATCGGGCCACCTGGCACGAAAATGGTCGGCAAGTGCCCGAAGCGCAGCGCACCCATCATCAGGCCGGGGACGATCTTGTCGCAGATGCCGAGCATCAGCGCGGCGTCGAACATGTTGTGCGACAGGGCAACAGCGGTGGACATGGCGATCACTTCACGGCTGGCAATGGCCAGCTCCATGCCCGGCTCGCCCTGGGTCACGCCATCGCACATGGCCGGTACCCCGCCGGCGAACTGGCCAACCGAGCCGACTTCGCGCAGGGCGTGTTTGATCTGTTCGGGGAAGTGCTGGTACGGCTGGTGGGCCGAGAGCATGTCGTTGTAGGCGGAGACGATGGCGACGTTGGCCGCGTTCATCAGGCGCAGGCTCTGCTTGTCTTGCGCGCCGCAACCGGCGACGCCGTGGGCGAAGTTGGCGCACTGCAGGCTGGCACGCATGGGTCCGTCACTGGCCGCGCCGCGAATCAGCTGCAGGTAGCGTTCACGGGTGGCACGGCTGCGTTCGACCAGCCGTTGGGTGACCTCAAGGATGCGCGGGTGCATGTACTGGACTCCAGGCTAACTGTAGGGGCGGCTTACCGGGCATTTCCCCTCCAAACGATTGCGACCTAGGCTCTAGGAAAGGGCCTGGAGGTCTCGCTGGGGTGGCCTGCCCGACCACTCGTTGTATGTTTAAACAAAATACTGCCACTAAAAAGGCTTGTTTTCTATCTGATAGTGAATAATCTTGTAATTCCAACAACAAAACCGTTTCAGTGAAGCCCCTTTGTGCCACAGGCCTCACTCGAACCGCCAGAGGTAATGCCATGACCCTTCGCATCGCCATCAATGGATTCGGCCGCATTGGGCGTAATGTCCTCCGCGCACTGTATACCCAAGGCTACCGCCAGGACCTGCAGGTCGTCGCCATCAACGACCTGGGCGACAGCGCCATGAACGCCCATCTGCTCAAGTACGACAGCGTGCACGGCACCTTCGACGCCAGCGTCGAAGCCGATCATGAAAGCCTGACGGTCAATGGTGACCGCATCGCAGTCAGTGCCATCCGCAACCCGGCCGAACTGCCCTGGAAGGCCGAAGCGATCGACGTGGTGTTCGAATGCACCGGGCTGTTTACCGAACGCGCCAAGGCCGCCGCGCACCTCGCCGCCGGGGCTGGCAAAGTGATCGTCTCGGCGCCAGCCAAAGGTGCCGATGCCACCGTGGTGTACGGGGTCAACCACGACGTGCTGCGCGCTTCGCACCAGATCATTTCCAATGCCTCCTGCACCACCAACTGCCTGGCGCCCATCGCCCAGGTGCTGCACCGCGAGTTCGGCATCGAGCAGGGCCTGATGACCACCATCCATGCCTACACCAACGACCAGGTACTGACCGACGTCTACCACAGCGACCCCTACCGGGCGCGCTCGGCCACCCAGTCGATGATCCCCAGCAAGACCGGCGCCGCCGAAGCCGTAGGCCTGGTGCTGCCGGAGCTGGCCGGCAAGCTGACCGGCATGGCGGTACGGGTACCGGTGATCAACGTGTCGCTGGTGGACCTCACCGTTAACCTCAAGCGCGAAGCCAGCGCCGACGAGGTCAACCAACTGTTCCTGGAAGCCAGCCGGCATTCCAGAGTATTGGGCTACAACGCATTGCCTTTGGTTTCCTGCGATTTCAACCACAACCCGTTATCGTCGATCTTCGATGCCAACCATACCCGGGCCAATGGGCGGATGCTCAAGGTGCTGGCCTGGTATGACAATGAATGGGGCTTCTCCAACCGGATGCTGGATAACTGCCTGGCGTTGTGCAGCGCCCAGTAACCCAGCGGCATACGTTTCCCTGTAGGAGCAGCCTTGTGCTGCGAAGAGGCCGGTACAGCCCAGCATTTTCGGTGCGTCTACCGGCCTCTTCGCAGCACAAGGCTGCTCCTACAGCGGGAGGCGCTAGGTTGGATTAATCACAATCTTTACCATTTCTAAACACTTCCAGACTTGACCTTTGGTACAGATGATAAGCATTATCATTAACCTTTCGTCGGCCAGGTCCCCCCGTGAGTCAGTCCCGGTTCAACTCCGTCTTCCTCGTCCAACGCCTGACCCTGCTGCGCACCCTGCAACGCATGGTGGGCAACCCCAGCACGGCCGAGGACCTGCTGCAGGAAACCTACCTGCGGGTGTCCCGTGCCTTGAGTGAGCGGCCCATCGAGCATATCGAACCCTTCGTGTTCCAGACTGCGCGCAACCTGGCCCTCGACCACCTGCGCGCACGCCGGGTGCAGGCGCGCATGCTGGTCGACGACGTGCCCGACGAGGTGCTGCACAGCATTGCCGCCCCTGCCAGCAGCAGCGAAGACGCCGCCCACGCCGAGCAGTTGCTCGAGCACCTCAGCGTCAGCCTCAACCAACTCAGCGAGCGCCAGCAGCGCATCTTTATCCTCAGCCGCCTGCATGGCGCCACCTACCTGGAAATCGCCGAGCAATTGAACGTCTCGGCCAGCACGGTTCAGAAGGAACTGAAACTGATCATGGCGATCTGCATGGGCGTCGCCGACCGCCTCAAGTGAAACGACCACCGGCCCGCCAGGCAACGCAAAGCGCTTGCCACACCCCGCCTTAGCCTTGATCATTCGTGAATAACCCTTTCAAGGATTCACCGTGACCGACCACCCCGCCCCTCGCCCGACACCCGCCGGGCTCAATGCCCGTGCCCGTGCCAGGGACGAGGCGCTGGACTGGCTGGTACGCCTGCAATGCGCCGATGCACAGGACACCCAGGCCTTCGAAGCCTGGCTCAGCGCCGCACCGGAAAACGCCGAAGCCTACGTTGAAGCAGAAGCACTGTGGAATGGCATGCCGCTGCACCAGGCTGCCGTGCAACTGCATCAGGGCCAGCGTCGGTCGTTGCGCGGGCGCCTGCGCAGCCACTGGAAGCCCTTGGCCACCGCTGCAGTGCTGCTGGTCGGCCTGTTCACCCTCGGCAACCTGCCCATGCGCCTGCAGGCCGACCACCTGACCGTGGTCGGTGAGCGCCAGCGCCTGCAGCTGGACGACGGCGCAAAAGTGCTGCTCAACACCAATTCGGCGTTTGCCAGCGACCTGCGCGAAGGGCGTCAGGTGGCCCGTCTGCTCCAGGGCGAGGCCTACTTCCAGGTCCCTGAGGGCGGGCAAGTGCCGCTCGAAGTCCAGGCCGGCCCTTTGCGCGCCCAGGTGCGTGATACCGACTTTGCCGTGCGTTACCTGGACGGCGAAGCCCAGGTGCGGGTACAGCGCGGTGACGTTGACCTGCAGGCCTCAAGTGACCAGCGCATCCGCCTCAGTGCCGGCGACAGCATCAGCGTCGGCCCTCAGGGCTTTGGCCAGCGACAGCGCGCAGACATGCAAAAGGACCTGGCCTGGGTCGATGGCCGCCTGGTGTTCGAGAACTGCCCGTTGAGCCAGGTGCTGGCCGAGGTCAGGCGCTACTACCCCGGCTGGATCATCAACCGTAACGCCGGCCTCGAAGACGTCGCGGTGACCGGCAACTATCGCCTCGACCAACCGTTGGAAACCCTGCGTGCCTTAGCCCACATCACCTCTGCCCGGCTGCATGAATACCCCGCGGTGGTCATCCTCAACTGAGTGACCGCTGCATCCCTTGCCTGCGCGATAAATTATTTTTACGCGATCGCGCTGCCCCGCCCGTCTCGTTATAGCCAATGCAACTGATTCTTGTTTGAAAACAAGAACGGTCATCACCTATAACAGTTCGCGCGTCTGGGAGCGCTTTCGATGTCCACAGGTCCAACTCGCCCGTCCACACTTTCCCGCCGTACAGGGCAATTGTCCCTGCTGAGCCTGGCCCTGCTCGCCTGCGGCGCCTGCAGCCTGCCGGCCCTGGCCGCCGAACCTGCCCAGGCCAGCAGCCCGCGCATGGGCGACTATCGCTTCAGCATCGGCCAGCAGCCGCTGGTCTCGGCCATCAATGCCTTCAGCCAGGTGACCGGCTGGCAAGTCGGTTTCAGTGCCGAGTTGGCCGATAACGTGGCCTCGCCAGGGGTGCAAGGCGCGCTGCCACCAGAAGCTGCGCTCAAGCGCCTGCTCAAGGGCACGGGCCTAGGCTATCGCAAGATCAGTAACGGCAATGTGGTGCTCGAACGCCAGACCACGGGCAATGTCATCGCCCTGCAGCAGGTGACTGTCAGCGCCACGCGCAGCGCCCAGGACGTCAGCCAGGTGCCGAGCACCGTCAGCGTGCAGACCCGCGAGCAACTGGACCGGCAAAACGTCAACAACATCCAGGACTTGGTGCGTTACGAGCCGGGGGTTTCGGTGGCGGGTACCGGCCAACGCAGCGGCCTGAACGGTTACAACATCCGCGGCATCGACGGTGAGCGGATCCTCACCCAGGTCGACGGCGTGTCGATCCCCGACAGCTTCTTCTACGGCCCTTACGCCCAGACCCAGCGCAACTATGTCGACCCCGAAATCGTCAAGCGCGTGGAGATCCTGCGCGGCCCGGCGTCGGTGCTGTACGGCAGCAACGCCATCGGCGGTGCGGTGAGCTATTTCACCCTCGACCCAGACGACATCATCAAACCCGGCAAGGACGTCGGCGCCCGCTTGAAGACCGGTTACAGCTCGGCCGACGAAAGCTGGCTGACCTCCGCCACCGTTGCCGGCCGCCAGGGCGACGTCGATGGCTTGCTGCACCTGAGCCAGCGCAACGGCCACGAGACCGAATCGTACGGTGGCCACAGCGGTGACGGCCTGGCCCGCACCGAAGCCAACCCGCAGGACGCGCGCACCACCAACGTGCTGGCCAAACTGGGCTGGAACTACGCCGACGACGCACGTCTGGGGTTCACCTACGAGCGTTACAAGGATGACCGCGACCAGAATATTCTCAGTGCGGTGGGTGGGCCGTTCATTCCAGGTTTCGGCGGCATGGGTTACTACAAGGCACGCAGTGGTAACGACACCATCACTCGCGAGCGCTTCGGCATCAATCATGAATTTGGCCTGGACTCGCTGGTAGCCGACCACATGAAGTGGAGCCTGAACTACCAGATCGCCAAGACCGACCAGCACACCGAGGAAGTCTACGCACCACCTGGCCGTCAGGTTCTGCGCACCCGCGACACCACCTACAAAGACCGCCAGTGGGTGTTCGATGCCCAGCTGGACAAGGCCTTCAGCATCGGTGCGACCGACCATTTGCTGACCTATGGCACCACCCTCAAGCACGAGAAGGTCACCGGATCGCGCAGTGGCACGGGCACCTGCCTGGCGGTTGGCTCAGGTTGCTCCGCCGCCGGTGCAGACCGCCCGGCAGACGGCCAGGCCCTGGTCAGTGACTTCCCGGACCCGACCGTGAACACCTACAGCCTGTTCGTCCAGGACGAAATCCGCTGGAACAACTGGACCTTCCTGCCCGGCGCCCGCTACGACTACACGCACATGGAGCCCACGTTCACCGACGCCTTCCTGCGTGGCCTGGAGTCTACCGGCACGGCGCCTACCTCCCAGGACAACTCGGACAAGAAGTGGCACCGCGTCTCGCCCAAATTCGGCCTGACCTACGCCTTCAACGACAACTACACCTGGTACGGCCAGTACGCCGAAGGCTTCCGCACCCCGACCGCCAAGTCCATGTACGGCCGCTTCCAGAACCTAGAACAAGGCTACCGCGTAGAGGGCAACCCGGGGCTTGAGCCTGAGAAGAGCAAAAGCTACGAAACCGGCCTGCGCGGCAACTTCGATGCCGGTAACTTCGATGTGGCGGTGTACTACAACAAGTACCGCGACTTCATCGACGAAGACGCCGTGCAAAGCGCCAACCTGGAGCAAACCTTCCAGGCCAACAACATCAAGCACGCCACCATCAAGGGCGCCGAGGTCAAGGGCCGCCTGAACCTGGATCACTTCGGTGCGCCGCAAGGCCTGTACACCCAGGGCTCGATTGCCTACACCTACGGCCGCAACGATGACACCGGCCAGCCATTGAACACCGTCAACCCGCTCAAGGGCGTGTTCGGCCTGGGTTACGAGCAGCAGAACTACGGCGGCCTGTTGAGCTGGACGCTGGTCAAGCGCAAGACCCGCGTGGACGACACCCACTTCTACGCGCCCGACGGTTCGAGCAGCAAGTTCCGCACCCCCGGCTATGGTGTGCTGGACCTGACCGGCTTCTACAAGGTGACCGACGACGTCACCATCAACGCCGGCCTGTACAACCTTGCCGACAAGAAGTACTGGCAGTGGGATTCGGTGCGCAGCTACGACGGCCAGGGTGAAGCGGCTGTGACCCAACCGGCCAACATGGACCGCCTGACCATGCCGGGGCGTAACTTTGGCATCAATGTGGTGTGGGATATCTGAAGTAGGCCTTGGGTGCTATAGCGCCTATGAGACCGAGCGCCGCGCGGGCGGCGCTCGATTTCACAGGCGCTACACCACTCAAAGCCCACACCCGAAAACCCCAGTTTTTTTACTGTCCCGCCCCCGCTATTTCGTCTTGTCTCTAGACGCCCCCTTTTTCCAAGGACTGCCCCCATGACCGAACGCCCAGCCCTGCGCTCCCAGCGCCTCAACCAGATCACCCACGCCCCGCACGCCGAGCTGGATGCCCTGGTCAAGTCCCACGCGCCCTTCGACAGCCGTGAAAGCTTCGCCCGCTTCGTGGTCGCCCAGTACCTGTTCCAATCCGAACTCAAGGCCTTGTACACCGACCCGCAACTGATCGCCATCGTCCCCGATCTGGCCGAGCGCTGCCGCGCCGAGCAGGCCCGCCTGGACCTCGCCGACCTCGACACCGAAGTGCCTGGCCCAGTGCCCGGCGCGGTACAAAATCCGAGCCTGGGCGAAGCCATGGGCTGGATCTTCGTCTCCGAAGGCTCCAAACTGGGCGCTGCGTTTCTGATCAAGCGGGCCGTGGCCCTGGAGCTGTCCGACAGCTTTGGCGCTCGCCACCTGGGCGAACCGGCCGGCGGCCGTGCCGAAGGCTGGAAACAGTTCACCCGTATCCTCGATGGCCTGGCGCTGTCGGCCGACGAAGAGGCCGCCGCCGAACGCGGCGCAGTCGCAGCCTTCGAGCGCTTCACCGAGCTGCTCAAACACGCCTATGCCGCGGATGCCGCGCTGGTCTGACACGCTATGCCCGGCCACCCCACCGGTGGCCGAACCGTTTTTTGCAGTGAGACCATGACCCGACCTGCCCGCTCGAAAATCGCCCGCCTGCTGTATGGAATCCTGGCTTACGTCAGCTTGGGGATAGGCCTGGTCGCGATCGTCATTCCTGGCCTGCCGACCACCGAGTTCATCTTGCTGGCCGCCTGGGCCGCCACCCGCAGTTCACCGCGCCTTTCTGCCTGGCTGGAGAACCACCGGTTGTTCGGGCCGATTCTGTTCAACTGGCGCAATGGCAAGGTGATTCAGCGTCGGGCCAAGGTCAGTGCAACCCTCAGCATGCTGCTGTGCGCGGGGCTGATGCTGACCTTCCTCGACCATCACTGGCCCGTGTTTCTGGCGATTGGCGGCATGACCCTGGGCAACCTGTGGATCTGGTCACGCCCAGAACAGGCCTGCCCAGCCGGCTCACAAGCTCAGCAACCCTGAATACAGGGCATACGCCGCCAGCGCAGCGCCCGCCAGCACCGCGGCAAAAATGAGCTTCTCCCACGTCGTGAACAGGGTCTGCCCCTGCTCGTGCTTGGCCCTGGCGAACAGAATCACCCCAGGGGCATACAACAGTGCCGACAGCAGCAGGTACTTGAGCCCACCGGCATACAGCAGCCACACCGCATACAGCAGAGCAACCAACGCCACCAGCAGGTCTTTGCGCCGCAACGCCGCTTGCCCGGCGTAGGTGTCTGCACGTACCGCCAACAACACCGCATACGCCGCTGACCACAGGTAAGGCACCAGAATCATCGACGACGCCAGGTAGATCAGGCTGGTGTAGGTCCCGGCCGAAAACAGCGTAATCAGTAGAAACCCCTGGATCATGCAGTTGGTCAGCCACAGGGCGTTGGCCGGTACATGGTTGGCGTTTTCCTTGGCCAGAAAGCGCGGCATGGTCTTGTCACGCGCGGTGGCAAACAGGATCTCCGCACACAGCAACGCCCAGGAAAGCAGTGCGCCGAGCAGCGAAATGGCCAAGCCAATACTGATCAGCAACGCACCCCACGGGCCGACGATGTGCTCCAGCACCGAGGCCAACGACGGGTTCTGCAACCCGGCCAGCTCGGGTTGGGTCATCACCCCCAGGGACAGCACGTTGACCAGCACCAACAGCGCTAGCACCCCCAGAAAACCGATCACCGTGGCCTTGCCCACATCCGAGCGGCGCTGCGCACGCCCGGAATACACGCTGGCGCCTTCGATACCGATGAACACGAACACGGTCACCAGCATCATGTTGCGCACCTGGTCCAGCACATTGCCGAACTGCGGGTTGCTCAAGCCCCAGATATCACGGGTAAAGATATCGGCCCGGAATGCGAAGGCCGCGATGACGATGAAGATCAGCAACGGCACCACCTTGGCCACGGTGGTCACCTGGTTGATGAACGCCGCCTCCTTGATCCCGCGCAACACCAGAAAGTGCACCGCCCACAGCAGCAGCGAAGCGCAGCCGATGGCGATGGGCGTGTTGCCCTCGCCAAACACCGGAAAATAAAACCCCAGCGTACTGAACAGCAGCACGAAATAGCCGACGTTGCCGAGCCAAGCACTGATCCAGTAACCCCAGGCCGACGAAAAGCCCATGTAGTCGCCAAAGCCGGCCTTGGCGTACGCATACACACCCGAGTCCAGTTCGGGCTTGCGGTTGGCCAGCGTCTGGAACACGAACGCCAGGGCCAGCATGCCAACCGCGGTGATGGCCCAACCGATCAGCACCGCCCCCACATCGGCACGCGCCGCCATGTTCTGTGGCAGCGAGAAGATCCCGCCGCCGATCATCGAGCCAACCACCAGTGCGATCAACGCGCCCAAGCGCAGCTTCTGTCCCGGTTCGCTCATGTGCCTCCCTTTTTTCACCCGCTGTCATGCGTTTGAAACAGCCGTGGCGGCCATATAAAAGGCATGATTTATATTAAATAAGGCCATAAAAGCTATAGCAGTCATAACTGCTTTGTCTATGCGATGCCTCAGTAAAAACTAGCAGCTGCCCAGCAACTAGGGAAGAAACTGTTAAAACTCGAAATTCTTGTGAAAAATTTGCGAAAGCCTCAAAAACAGCTAGCTTCAAGCATCGCAGGCCGAACAGAGCGTTTGCTCTAGAAGGACATGGAGGTGCCAGCGTGCAAGGCCTGCAGCAAAGCTGTCGGCACTCTCCAGGAGCCACGTGAAGGATTTTTCCTACTTTACGTGCCCGTGAACTGACCCAAGTCAGCCCATGGTGCAGGCGTCGGATTTACTCTGTCGTCAACTTTCTCCTGGCAGGAGTTGTTAAATGTCTGATTCATCCGGAAAACTAAAACTCGGTGCGTTAGTTGCACTGGTAGTAGGCTCAATGATTGGCGGCGGGATCTTCTCATTACCGCAAAACATGGCGGCCAGCGCGGGGGTTGGTGCAGTGCTGATCGGCTGGGCCATCACCGCGGTCGGCATGCTGACCCTGGCGTTCGTGTTCCAGACCCTGGCCAACCGCAAACCTGACCTGGACGGCGGTGTGTACGCCTACGCCAAAGCCGGTTTCGGTGACTACATGGGCTTCTCGTCGGCCTGGGGTTACTGGATAAGCGCCTGGCTCGGCAACGTCGGTTACTTCGTGCTGCTGTTCAGCACCCTCGGTTACTTCTTCCCGATCTTCGGTGAGGGCAATACCCCCGCCGCGATCATTGGCGCCTCGATCCTGCTGTGGGCCGTGCACTTCCTGGTGCTGCGCGGGATCAAGGAAGCGGCGTTCATCAACCTGGTCACCACGGTCGCCAAGATCGTGCCGCTGGTGCTGTTCGCCCTCATCTGCCTGTTCGCCTTCAAACTCGATGTGTTCACCGCCGATATCTGGGGCCTGGGCACACCAGAGCTGGGCAGCGTGATGAACCAGGTGCGCAACATGATGCTGGTCACCGTCTGGGTGTTCATCGGCATCGAGGGCGCGAGCATCTTCTCGTCACGGGCGGAAAAACGCAGTGACGTGGGCAAGGCCACCGTCATCGGCTTTGTCACCGTGCTGTTGTTCTTGGTGCTGGTCAACGTACTTTCGCTGGGCATCATGACTCAACCGGAACTGGCCAAGCTGCAGAACCCATCGATGGCCGCCGTGCTTGAACATGTGGTCGGCCATTGGGGGGCGGTGCTGATCAGCGTCGGTCTGATCATCTCGCTGCTCGGGGCACTGCTGTCGTGGGTGCTGCTGTGCGCCGAGATCATGTTCGCGGCCGCCAAAGACCACACCATGCCGGAGTTCCTGCGCCGCGAAAACGCCAACCAGGTGCCGGCCAACGCCCTGTGGCTGACCAACGCCATGGTGCAGATCTTCCTGGTCATCACGCTGTTCTCCAGCAGTACCTACCTGTCGCTGATCTACCTCGCCACCTCGATGATCCTGGTGCCTTACCTGTGGTCGGCGGCGTATGCCTTCCTGCTGGCACTGCGCAGCGAAACCTACGAGCAAGCCCTGGCCGAACGCAAGAAGGACCTGTTCATCGGCGCCGTCGCCTTGCTGTACGCCATCTGGCTGCTGTACGCCGGCGGCGTGAAGTACCTGCTGCTCTCGGCCCTGCTGTACGCCCCTGGGGCCATCCTGTTCGCCAAGGCCAAGCGCGAGGTTGGCCAACCCATCTTTACCAACGTGGAAAAACTGATCTTCGCGGCCGTGGTCGTCGGCGCCCTGGTGGCTGCCTATGGCCTGTACGACGGCTTCCTGACCCTTTGACCCACGTCTTCGCACACATGGAGGAATGAACAATGTCCGCTGAAAAACAGAAGTACGGTGTCCACTCCGAAGCCGGCAAACTGCGCAAAGTGATGGTCTGCTCCCCTGGGCTGGCCCACAAGCGCCTGACCCCGAGCAACTGCGATGAACTGCTGTTCGACGATGTGATCTGGGTCGACCAGGCCAAGCGCGACCATTTCGACTTCGTCACCAAGATGCGCGAGCGCGGTGTGGATGTGCTGGAAATGCACAACCTGCTGACCGACATCGTGCAGCAACCGGAAGCCCTCAAGTGGATCCTGGACCGCAAGATTACCTCTGACACCGTGGGTGTCGGCCTGACCAACGAGGTGCGTAGCTGGCTCGAAGGGCTGGAACCACGCCACCTGGCGGAGTTCCTGATTGGCGGCGTGGCCGGCCAGGACCTTCCAGTAAGCGAAGGCGCCGAAGTGATCAAGATGTACAACAAGTACCTGGGTCACTCCAGCTTCATCCTGCCGCCGCTGCCCAACACCCAATTCACCCGTGACACCACCTGCTGGATCTACGGTGGTGTAACGCTCAACCCGATGTACTGGCCTGCGCGGCGCCAGGAAACGCTGCTGACCACCGCCATTTACAAGTTCCACAAGGAGTTCACCGGTGCCGACTTCCAGGTCTGGTATGGCGACCCGGACAAGGATCACGGCAATGCCACCCTCGAGGGCGGCGACGTGATGCCAGTCGGCAAGGGTATCGTGCTGATCGGCATGGGTGAGCGCACCTCGCGCCATGCCATCGGCCAACTGGCTCAGAATCTGTTCGAGAAAGGCGCTGCCGAAAAAGTCATCGTCGCTGGCCTGCCGAAGTCCCGCGCAGCGATGCACCTGGACACCGTGTTCAGCTTCTGCGACCGCGACCTGGTAACGGTATTCCCCGAGGTGGTGAAGGAGATCAAACCCTTCATCATCACCCCAGACTCCAGCAAGCCCTATGGCATGAACATCGCGCCGCAGGATGCCTCCTTCCTCGAAGTGGTATCCGAGCAATTGCTGGGTAAGAAAGACAAGCTGCGCGTGGTCGAAACCGGCGGCAACAGCTTTGCCGCCGAGCGCGAACAGTGGGATGACGGCAACAACGTGGTGGCCATTGAGCCGGGCGTGGTCATCGGCTACGACCGCAACACCTACACCAACACCCTGCTGCGCAAGGCCGGTATCGAGGTCATCACCATCAGCGCCGGCGAACTGGGCCGGGGCCGTGGCGGCGGCCACTGCATGACCTGCCCAATCGTGCGCGACCCAATCGACTACTAACGACCATACGCCCGGCCGCGCCCACAAAGCGGCGGCCGGGATGTTTGCCAAATTCAAGGAGAAACTGTCATGGCGTTCAATATTCACAACCGCAACCTGCTCACCCTCGAACATCACACCACGCGCGAGCTGCGCTACCTGCTGGACCTGTCCCGCGACCTCAAGCGCGCCAAATACACCGGTACCGAGCAGCAGCACCTGAAGGGCAACAACATCGCCCTGATCTTCGAGAAGACCTCGACCCGCACCCGCTGCGCCTTCGAAGTCGCCGCCTATGACCAGGGCGCCAACGTCACCTACATCGACCCCAACTCCTCGCAAATCGGCCACAAAGAAAGCATGAAGGACACCGCCCGCGTGCTCGGGCGCATGTACGATGCCATCGAGTACCGCGGCTTCAAGCAAGAGATCGTCGAGGAGCTGGCCAAGTTCGCTGGCGTGCCCGTGTTCAACGGCCTCACCGATGAATACCACCCGACCCAGATGATTGCCGACGTGCTGACCATGCGTGAGCACAGCGACAAGCCGCTGCACGACATCAGCTACGCCTACCTGGGCGATGCCCGCAACAACATGGGCAACTCGCTGCTGCTGATCGGCGCCAAGCTCGGCATGGACGTACGCATCGCCGCGCCCAAGGCGCTGTGGCCACACGACGACCTGGTCGAACGCTGCAAGAAATACGCGGAAGAAAGCGGCGCACGCATCACCCTCACCGAAGACCCGAAAGCGGCGGTCAAGGGCGTGGACTTCGTGCACACCGACGTCTGGGTATCGATGGGCGAGCCGATCGAAGCCTGGGGCGAGCGCATCAAGCAGCTCAAGCCTTACCAGGTGAATGCCGAGCTGATGAAGGCCACCGGCAACCCACGGACCAAGTTCATGCACTGCCTGCCGGCCTTCCACAACTCGGACACCAAGGTGGGCAAGCAGATCGCCGAACAGTACCCAGACCTGGCCAACGGTATCGAAGTGACCGATGACGTGTTCGAGTCGCCGGCCTGCATCGCCTTCGAGCAGGCGGAAAACCGCATGCACACCATCAAGGCGATCCTGGTGTCGACCCTGGCTGACCTTTAAAAGCCACACCTGATCTCTGTGGGAGCGGGCTTGCCCGCGAATAGGCCAGCCGCAACAACGCGTTGCCTGAGCTGACGCCTTCGCGGGCAAGCCCGCTCCCACAGGATCGGCGTCGACCGTCAACATTTCCGATAAAGGACATTCCCCATGCGTATCGTTGTTGCATTGGGCGGCAACGCCCTGCTGCGTCGCGGCGAGCCCATGACCGCTGACAACCAGCGCGCCAATATCCGCACCGCCACCGAGCAGATCGCCAAGATTCACCCCGGCAACGAACTGGTCATCGCCCACGGCAACGGCCCACAGGTGGGCTTGCTGTCGCTGCAGGCGCTGTCCTACAAGCCGGACGAAGCCTATCCGCTGGACGTGCTCGGTGCCGAAACCGAAGGCATGATCGGCTACATGATCGAACAAGAGCTGGGCAACCTGCTGGCGTTCGAAGTGCCGTTCGCCACCCTGCTCACCCAAGTCGAAGTGGACGCCAACGACCCGGCCTTCAAAGACCCGACCAAATTCATCGGCCCGGTCTACAGCAAGGAAGAAGCCGAGCGCCTGGCCAAGGAAAAAGGCTGGGTGGTCAAGGCCGACGGCGACAAGTACCGCCGTGTGGTGGCCAGCCCAAAACCCAAGCGCATCTTCGAGATCCGCCCGATCAAGTGGCTGCTGGAAAAAAGCAGCATCGTGATCTGCGCCGGTGGCGGTGGCATCCCCACCATGTACGACGAAAACCGCAAGCTCAAAGGTATCGAAGCGGTCATCGACAAGGACCTGTGCTCGGCACTGCTGGCCGAGCAATTGGAAGCCGACCTTCTGATAATCGCCACCGACGTCGATGCGGCCTACATTGACTGGGGCAAGCCTACGCAAAAAGCCATTGCCCAGGCCCACCCCGACGAACTCGAACGCCTGGGCTTCGCCGCTGGCTCCATGGGGCCGAAGGTGCAGGCGGCCAGTGACTTTGCCCGCAACACCGGCAAAGTGGCGGTGATCAGCTCGCTGGAGAACATCGAAGACATCGTCAAAGGCACCGCCGGCACCCGGGTTTCCACCGCCAAGCCTGGGATCAGCTACCGTTGAATGCAGTGGGTGGGCGCCTAGCGCCCGCCATTTTCGACCTTCCAAAGGAGCTTGCCATGGCCCAGTACCACCCTGGTCATGTACACATCGAGCGCAGCGCGCTGAACACCAATGACCACAGCTATGACCTGAACATCGAATACGAGGCCGCGACGGACCCCAAGGAAGGCAGAGGCATTCAGTTCCACATGCATGGCAGCATCGAAGGCAAGCCGGTGGAAGAAAAGTTCTTCCTCGCCAAGGACCAAGTGTTGCCCAGCTTCCTCATGCTGTTGACCCGCAAGGCTCAGTCTTACCTGGCCCCGCCGAAGAAGTTCGAGAACCTGAGCTCACCGCACAAACTCTACGACTACATGTTCGCGGACATTCGCGAAAAGCTGGACGTGAAATCGGGCGACGCGATCAAGCCTGAACATCTGGAGTGACAATGCAATTGGGGCCGCTTTGCGACCCTTTCGCGACGCAAGGCCGCTCCTACAGAAGACGCTCTACCTTTGTAGGAGCGGCCTTGCGTCGCGAATGGGTCGCAAAGCGGCCCCGGCAATGTTAAGGCATACTAGCGCCCTCCCCGGCCATCACCGCAACCCTCCCCATGCGCATCCACGTCAGCTTCATCGACCGCGTCGGCATCACCCAGGAAGTCCTCGCCCTGCTCGGTGCCCGCAACCTCAACCTGGACGCCGTGGAGATGGTCCCGCCGAACGTCTACATCGACGCCCCGACCCTCAGCCCCGCCGTGCTCGAAGAGTTGCACGACGCCTTGTTCGAAGTGCAGGGCGTGCAGTCGGTGGATGTGGTCGACATCCTCCCGGGCCAACGCCGCCACCTGCAGCTCGACGCCCTGCTCGCGGCCATGAGCGACCCGGTGCTGGCGGTGGACAGCGCAGGCCTGGTGCTGCTGGCCAACCCGGCGTTGATTGCCCTGTGCGGGCGCGAGTCGGCCGGGCGCTCGGTGGGTGAACTGTTCGGCGACAACGGCCTGCTTCAGGCCCTGCAAGACAACAACTTCCACCTGCCAATGCGCGAGATGCAGCTCAATGGCCAGAGCCTGCTGCTCGACGCCACCCCCATCACCAACGCCGGCGGCCTGCTGACCCTGTACCCGCCGACGCGCATGGGCGAGCGCCTGTCGGCCTTGCACCACGACCACGCCGAAGGCTTCGATGCCTTGCTCGGTGAGTCACCGGCCATCCGTACCCTCAAAGCCCGTGCCCTGCGCGTGGCGGCCCTCGACGCACCCTTGCTGGTACATGGCGAGACCGGCACTGGCAAAGAGCTCGTGGCCCGCGCCTGCCATGCCATCAGCAGCCGCCATGCCGCGCCGTTTCTTGCCCTGAACTGCGCCGCGCTGCCCGAGAGCCTGGCCGAGAGCGAGCTGTTCGGCTATGCCCCAGGCGCCTTTACCGGTGCGCAACGCGGTGGCAAACCGGGGCTGATGGAACTGGCCAACCAAGGCACGGTGTTTCTCGACGAGATCGGCGAAATGTCGCCCTACCTGCAGGCCAAGCTGCTGCGTTTTCTCAGCGACGGCAGCTTCCGTCGCGTGGGTGGCGACCGTGAGGTGAAGGTGGATGTACGCATCATCAGCGCCACCCACCGCGACCTGGAGCGCATGGTGGCCGAAGGCACCTTCCGTGAAGACCTGTTCTACCGCCTCAACGTGCTCAACCTGCAGGTGCCACCGCTGCGCGACCGTGGCCAGGACATCCTGATGCTGGCGCACTTCTTCATGCAGCAGGCCTGCACGCAGATCCAGCGCCCACCCTGCCGGCTTACGCCAGCTACCCACTCGGCGCTGCTTGCCAACCCATGGCCAGGCAACGTGCGGCAGTTGCAGAACGTGATTTTCCGCGCTGCGGCCATCTGCGAAGGCAACCTGGTGGACATTGGCGACCTGGACATCGCCGGCACTTCGGTGGCCCGCGGCCAGGACGGCGAAGTGGCGAGCCTGGAGCAAGCTGTGGGCGACTTCGAGCGAGAACTCTTGCAGCGCTTATATGCAAGTTACCCCTCAACACGGCAATTGGCCGGCAGGCTGCAGACCTCGCATACCGCCATTGCGCAGCGGCTGCGCAAGTACGGTATACCCGGAAAGTCATGAGGCCTGTTGAACAGCCCGAAGGTTATTGACCGAACGCAACAGGGTGCTCAACCCCAACAGCACGAAGGCACCAATCATCATCACCGCCCAAGCCCAGTGCAATGAGCTGAGCTGGTCACGCACGATACCGGCGAGCAGTGGCATGCTGGCGGCAATCAGGTACCCACCACCTTGCACGAACGCCAACAGCGCGCCGGCCTTGGACGGTGAATCCGCGTGGTCCATGGCAACGATCAACGAGAGAGGGAAAAGCGCCCCAATGCCCAGGCCCAGGCATACCGTCGCCACGGCCGCCAACGCTACCGGCGCGACCATCAGGCACGCCAACCCTGCTATCAACAACAAAATGACCAACACCAAGGGGTGCCTGCGGTCAGGAAAGCGCTGGATCAAGGATGACACGAGCAACCCGGCGAGCACTTCGGTGACGGTCAGTGCCCCCAGCAGGTAACCCGCCTGGGCCGCTGTCCACCCCAACTCGATGTAGAACGGCGGCAACCAGGCCAGCACCAAGGTGTAGGCACCAGTGCCAATGCCGAAGAACAGCAACAGCAGCCAGGCCCGCGCGCTGCGGTAGGGCAATGTGGCCGCCACCTGTCCGCCAGGCGTACCACGCGCTAGCAACAGCCAGACGATCAGGGCGACCAATGCCGGGACGGCAGCGTAGCCCAACGACAGTTGCCAGCCGAACAGGCTCGCGCCGGGTGCTGCCGTGGCGGCGGCCAACGCGGCGCCCGCCATGATGCCGGTGGTGAACAACCCCATCAGCATGCCGGCACTTTGCGGATGGCTGCCTTTGAGGAACGCTGGCATCAGCGCCTGAATGATCGCAATGCCGATACCGCCCAGTGCCGCCGTGGCGATGAGCGCTTCGGCAGTGCTGACGTAGGCGCGTGCAGCGCAGCTCAGCGCAATCAGCACGATGCCTGTCGCCACGCCCGTGGTCTCGCCGACCAGACGCAGCAGCCAGGGGCCGGACAACGCGAACACGCCCATCATCATCACCGGCAAGGTTGTCAGCAGGCCGGCTTGGGTATTGCTCAGCCCCAGGTCGTGCTGCAGCAATTGCAGCAACGGGCCGATGGCAGCCATGACCGGGCGCAGGTTCAAGCCGATCAGTATCGCCAGCAACCCGACACAGGCTTTGTTGGGGGTATCAGACATGATGGAGGGGCTCCTGCAGAAACGCACCGGTTACCTGGTTGAATGCCTGTGCCAGCGGTACGTTGAATACGTGCCCCTCGCCAGCGAGGGTGGCCAGGCGAGCGTGACCGATGTTGCTGCAGATGGTTTCGGCCTCGGCGCTGGGGCTGATCGGGTCAAATTCTGCGGCAAGCACCAGTGTGGCAGCCTGAATGCGTTGCAAATCGCCAGTCAGGTCGTACTGCTTCATGCCCTCGCACCAGCGGACCTGGTTGTGCGCCCGCAGCTGCGCGGCCTGGGCGTGCCACGCCTGGTAAAGCCGCTGACCATCGGGCGAGGCGGCGAAGTCCGCACCCACCAATGCAGGCCAGCTCGATTTGAAGCGTTTGAGGCAACCATCCTGCTTGTCCAAGGCGGCCGCCCACTCGCTGAGCAGCCCTCGGCGATGCGCCGTGCTCATGCTGGCGAAGGTGCCGGCAACGATCAGTTTCTCTACGGCGTGCGGTGCATGGCAGGCCATCTCAAGGGCCACCATGCCCCCCAGGGACAAGCCGATCAGCTGGATGCTGTCGAGCCCGAGGTGGTCCAGCAGCGCCAGCATCTCCAAGGCTTGGGCATGGGCGGTGATGCCTTCGGGTGCATCACTGGATGCACCGTGCCCTAGCAGGTCGGGTACGATGACACGGTGCCCGAGGCCAAGCAGCGCGCTGAGCTGCGGCATCCACGCTCTGCCGCTGTTGCCCAACCCATGCAGCAGGAGTACAGGGCTACCGGAGCCGGTGTCATGATAATAGTGACGATGCTGTCCATGTATGAAAAAAGCCATGCTGCCTCCTGATCCTTGAGCTTCACCGCGCCAAGATAGCTTAACGTTAAGATTGTTAAAAGGTGCGGGGGTTCAGAAGGTGCGCTGGTTACACATTTCCAGGTTGAACGATGAGTGCAGCAATGAACGATCATGTCGATTTCGTCGTCGCGCAGTGGGCGCAGGCGATGCCTTCCGTGGATGTTTCCTCCATGGAAATCTTTGGCCGAATGGCGCGTATCAGCAAGCACCTGGAGCGCATGCGTGCAGAAGCCCTGGCGCAGTATGGTTTCAAGGAGGGCGAATTCGACGTCCTGGCAACCTTGCGCCGTGCGGGGGCGCCCTACCGCCTGACGCCCACCGAGCTGTATCGCTCGTTGCTGATAACGTCCGGCGCGATGACCAACCGCTTGGCGAGACTGGAAAGCGCCGGCATGGTCGAGCGCATTGCCGACAATCATGACAAGCGCAGCTCCCAGGTGGCCCTCACAGCACAGGGCAAGGCATTGATTGATAAGGCCGTCCTTACCCATACTGAGATCCAGGAGCTGGTACTGGCCCCCCTGAGCGCCGAGCAGCGAGCACACTTCGCTCAGCTGTTGAAGCAAATGCTCGCTCATCTGCCAGGTGAGGGTGCGCCCAGGCAATGAACTGGAAAATTCAGGAGGAATTTTCATGCTTCACAGCAATTACCTGAAGCAATTGGATCTGCAGGACATCGTGGTGTTCATCAACCTGCTCGAACTGCGCAGCGCCAAGCGGACTGCCGAATTGATGAATGTCAGCCAGCCCACCGTCAGTTATTGCCTGAAGCGCCTGCGCGGGTGCTTCGACGACACCTTGTTCTCGTCGTCGCAAGGGGTGCTGAAACCCACCACCAAAGCGGAAAAGATTGCCCCGTACCTGCGCGTGGTGGTCGAGTCCGTCAACCGCTGTGCCGAGGACGACAGCAGCGCCTCGCCACAAGCACAGCGCAAGATCTGGCGCATCTGCGCGCCCGAGTATTTCGAACTGTCCTTCTTGCCGCAGGCGCTGGCGGTACTGTCACGTACCCACGGCAATACCTCGCTGCACCTCGAACGCCTGAGCCGTGACCTGCCGGTGGACCGGCTGATTTCAGGCGACATCGACATTGCCATCGGCTTTGGCCCCGGCTATCACCAGATGCACCCCGAACTGCAGTGGCAACCCGTGCTCAGCGATGATTTCGTGTGCGTAACCAGCCAAGGCATGCTCGCCAGTGAAGAGGCCATGAGCCTGGACGAGTTCTGTGCGTCGCCGCATGTGTTCCCCACACCGTGGATATCGGAAAAGAACATGGTCGACAGCTGGCTGGACAAGGTTGGCCGATCACGCAACGTGCTGGTGCGCGCCAACGGCTATCAGGCCTGCGTGAATATCGTGGCCGCCGTGCCCGCCACGGTGGCACTGCCCGCACGCCTGTTGCCGCACCTGCGCATCGCGCCTGGGCTTAAGGTGTGCAAACCGCCACTGGGGTTCCCCAGTTTCACCCTCGACATGATCTGGTCGCGCGACCGCAGCGACAGCAAGGATATTTCCAGCCTGCGCGCACTGGTCGAAGCGGTGGCGCAAACGCTGTTGACGGAACGATGACCCGGCTTTATTAAATTTTCCCATCGCGTTTAAATTTCTTAAAACCAGCAGCTTGTTCTTTTCACTTACTGTGAGGTCATCGGGTAGCGGTGTTCTACCTGACCCACAGTTCACGGAGGAATAAGTCATGCTGGCGCACGTACAACCCACGGTGTTTCCGTTCTATCGACAACCGACACCGTGCTACGGTTTCGAATGTATCTATGCCGTCGACCGCGACCTGCGGGTAGGCGATTCAATCAACAGTGCGACACTGTATGAAGACCTCGCCCACAGTGGCGCAATTATCTACCGCGACTTTGCCGATACGCTGCCGGACTTCAACGACTTCGTCAGTGCGCATTCCGCCCGCGTGACATTCGACCCGGCCCGCAAAGCCGCCACGTCCAACACGGCAGAAATCGAGGCCGGGGTGAATGAAATGGGGCTGCACCGTGAGAACGGTAACTTGCCATTCAACCCCGACCTGCAGTGGTTCTACTGCCTGGAGCCTGCAGCCGTGGGCTCTGAGACAACCTTGTGCGACGGCCAACGCGTACTGTTCGACTTGTCTTCGAAAACCCGAAAGTGTTTTGAGAACCGTGAGATTCGTTACAGCCGGCGCATCCCTTGGAACAATGTAAAACGTTTTCTGAGCATTGAACTGCAACTGCCCATCGATGACATTACCGACGAGCATTTGCACCACGTCAATCAACTTGTCAGTGGCCAAACTTACCGTCGCATCGATCAGAACCTGATTGCGTCCGAACTGGTTATCTCCGCGGTTGAAACCAGTTGCTTCAGCGGCAAGAAAGCGTTCTGCAATTCAATGCTCGGCCCCAGCGTCAATTATGAACCGCCGCTTATCACGTGGGCCGATGGTGAAGATATCGCCCTGGATATCTGGGACGAAATCAAAGAAGTCACCGCCCGCAATACCTATAGCCACTTCTGGCAGAAGGGCGACCTGGTGGTGATCGACAACACCCGGGTGATGCACGGTCGCCGACGCCTGGATGACCCCTCACGGCGCATATTCGGCGCGCAAAGCTACCGCCTTGGAGGTATCGGCCAATGATCAGTCAAAAAATGCAGGACTACCTGGCCGCCACCCCCGACCGCGTAGTGATCAAGGAAATGAACGGTCGCGCCTACACGTTGCACGAATTGCGCCGTGACGTGATGCGACTGGCCAGTGCCCTCGAGGGGCGGGTTGGCCGCTGCGAACGCAAAGTGTTTGGCATCGCCATGCGCTCTTGCTACGAGTGGGTGTACACCTTGTTGGCGATCCAGAAAGTGGGCGGTGTGTTGCTACCGGTGCCCATCGAGTTTTCCGACGACCAGATCGGCAGCCTGCTCGGCAAGGCAGCGGCAGTGTTCGTCAGCGATGAGCAAACCGCCGGCCGCCTGCACGCTATTTTGCCGGACAAGGCGTGTTTCATCCCCGCGCAACTCATGCACGAGACCATTGGTGATGAATGGCGCCAAGAGGACGAGCTCATCCCGGACGGCATTGTTTCGATCATCCACACGTCCGGCACCACCTCCAAACCCAAAGGGGTGATGATCCGCGACGAGGCCGTCGGGTTGCTGGTCGATAACGTGATGAAGCGCCTGCCACAACAGCCGCTGCACTACTTCTCGATCGTCCCCATGAGTTTGCTGATCGAGCAGGTGCTGGGGGTATTCATCCCGATTCTGTCCGGCGGCACCTTGACCCTCATGCCCGAAGGCATGACCGAATACGGCGCAGCCAGCGGCAACGCACGGCAGTACCTGCAGCTGATAGCACCCAACCAGCCGAACTTCCTGTACCTGCCGCCCAAGCTGCTGGAAGAGGCCAACCTGCTGCTCGAGCACTGCTCGGTCGAGGAACTGTTCGGGCCACAACGCCCGCACATCATCACCGGCGGCGCGAAGATTCCGGTAACGGTTTTGGAAGCCTTGGAAGCGCACGGCGTGCAGGTGTTCGAAGCCTATGGCCTGAGCGAGAACTCTTCGATCATTTCGCTCAACTCACCGGCGCAACGGCGGATCGGCTCGGCAGGCACACTGCTCGATGGTATCGAACCCAAGCTGGTCGACGGTGAATTGCTGGTCCGCACGCCGACCCTCTGCGCCGGTTACTACAACGCCGACGATACTGCCTGCGACCTGTCCGACGGGTATCTGCATACCGGCGATATCGCCGAATTTCGCGACGGTTATCTGTACATCACCGGCCGCAAGAAGCACGTGATCATCCTGTCTACCGCACGCAACATTTCGCCTGAATGGGTCGAGAACGTCTACAAAGAGAGCGCCCTGGTAGACGACATGATCGTCATGGGCGAAGGCAAGGACGAGCCCTGCGCCATCGTCTTGAGCAGCGCCTGCGCTGACTCGGTCCGCCAGGAAATGGCGCGCCTGGAGCACCGGCTCGCCGACTTTGCCAGGGTCAGGCAGATTCGTGTCATCGCTGACATCGCCTCCTTCCGTGATCAGTTCTACACCGTCACGGGGCGGCCACGCAGGGCTGAGATCGAAGCGCGATTCATCGACCAGATGTACGCCTGAGGAAGCCACCATGTACATCGTGCGTAATTTCTACAAAGGCCGACCTGGCTATCGATGCCTGCAGGAAGCGGTACGTGCCCACTACCTCAAGCACTATGGCGCGACGCCAGAGCCCCAGCCTGATCTGTTCGTCTGCCTGACCGGCGCAAACGGTGGGGCTCCAGGTTACGCCTGTGCGGGGATCAGCTACGGCGATTCCGGCAAGCTGTTCAGCGAGTACTACCTGGATCAAAGCCTGGATCAGCGCTACCACATCGATCGGGCACGCATTGCCGAAGTGGGCGCCTTCGCCTCGTTCCATAGCGGCAGTGGGGCCGGGAAGTACTTGCTCAACAACGTGATCAAGACACTGGCCCTGCGAAATTTCGGCTTGGTGGTGCTGACCGCGACCGAGCAGGTGCGCCAGCTGCTGATCCCCCTGGTAGACACCCTTGAGGACCTGGGCGGTGCCGACCGCAACAGGCTCAAGGACCCTGGCGTCAACTGGGGCAACTACTACGAACACGGACCGCGGGTGGTGGCTTCGCGCCTGTCTGCACCGAGTACCTGGGGCAATGCCCCCGCCCTGGCGCTGAGCCAGCCGCATTTCACCTGCCAGGCATCCGCCTGACCACATCTGGCTCCGGGCATGGCCGTGCCCGGAGCACTGGAGGTAACCATGAACGCAAACAAGCGTTACGAGAATTTCATCGTGTTCCTTGCGCCCCTGATCAACAGCGTCGGGGGGATCGCCATCGACCTGTATGCGCCTAGCATGCCGTCAATCGGGCATGAGCTGGGCGCCAGCCCGTCGCTCATGCAAAACACCATCACCATCACCTTGCTGTTCTATGCCATCGGCCAGCTATTTTTCGGCATCATGACCGATGCGCGCGGGCGCAGGCCGGCGGTAATCCTGGGCCTGGCGCTGTTCCTCAGCGGCAGCCTGCTGGCCACCTTCTCGACCTCCATCGAAATGCTGTTGGTGGCCCGCGCACTGCAAGGTTTTGCGATCGGTGCCTGCCAAGTGGTTGCCCGTGCCTTGCTGGTCGATATCGTCAAGGGCCCGCGCTTTTATGTGGCGATCATCTACCTGAGCCTGGCGTTCGGCCTCGGGCCCGTCATCGCACCCTATGTGGGCGGCATGATCGAGGTCTACCTGGGGTGGCGCTACAATTTCGTCCTGTATGCGGTCTATGCCGTGATCGTGATGGCGTTCGTCCTGGCTGGGCTCAAGGAATCGCTGCCCGCCACTGCTCGCCGCAGTGCCATGCAAACGTTGGTGGGCTACCGGTGCATCCTGGCTGACGGGCGCTTCCGCTCTTCGGTCATCGTACTGGGGGCAAGTTTCTCGGCGTTTCTGCTGTGGAACGTGATTGGCCCGCATATCGTCCAGGAGCGGCTGGGCCATGACGCACAATACTTCGGCACCACCGCACTGGCGGTGGGCAGTTGCTATCTGGTCGGGACGCTGGTCAATCGCGCGTTGATCCGCAGGGTCCAGGCGGCCACGTTGATGTGGACGGGCATGCTGCTGTTCCTGCTCGGTGTGTTGAGCATCGCCGCCATGCCCGCCGGGTTGAACCTGGTCAGCATCCTGGGTGGCATCATGCTTGTCGCGTTCGGCCAGGGCTTTATCTTTTCCAACGCCATGGCCCGCTCCATGTCCCTGTTCCCCGACCGCGCAGGCGTAGCGGCAAGCCTGCAAGGCTGCCTGATGCTGGTGTTCGGGTCGCTGGCGTCGGGCATCGTCAGTGCGCTGCCGTTGGCGTCCAACCTGGCGATCGCGGGCGTGTTCCTGGTGCTCTGGCTGATCTCGCTGTCGGGGATGCTGACGGTGCGCCTGCAACAGCGCCAAGCGTCGCCAGCCTGAGCCAGGGCCGACCGCTAGGCTTAGATGACGTGTGTGTATTGATTTCAATACATCGTAATGGAATCAATACACACCCACACCGATCTGTATCTATAAGGGTTTGCCACGACTGGCGATTTGGGCCGTGGACCTTCTGTATCGATTTCATTCCGGCCTCGTTTTCACGAGCACTTCGATAATCGATCAAGCCATTGATTTATAAGTGTTTTATTTTATTGGCCACATTTTTGCTACAGGAAATCCAACAAGTGCGTGGCTGACCACGCCTACCGCCCTGCTTTTCGAGGATTTCCCATGAGCGAGTTGCGTTTTACTGAAGATCACGAATGGCTGCGCGTCGAAGCTGACGGCAGCGTCACCGTGGGCATCACCGCCTACGCCCAGAACGCCCTCGGCGATGTGGTCTTCGTGCAACTGCCAGAGTTGCAGCAGTATGAGAAAGGCAGCGAAGCGTCCACCGTCGAATCGGTCAAGGCCGCCAGCGGCGTGTACATGCCGCTGACCGGCGAAGTGGTCGAGGTCAACGGCCAGCTCGAAAGCAGCCCGGAACTGGTCAACGAAGACCCGATGGGTGAAGGCTGGTTCTTCCGCTTCAACCCGGCCGACATGAGCGAAGTGACCGCCCTGCTCGACCAGGACGCCTACGATCGCCTGATCAAAGCCAACGACGACGCCTGAGGAACCGCACCATGACCATCAACCTCGGCACCGCCAACGAATTCATCGCCCGCCACATCGGCCCACGCACCGCTGACGAACAGGCCATGCTCGCCACCCTGGGCTTCGACTCCCTGGACGCCATGACCGCCGCGGTCATCCCCGACAGCATCAAGGGCACCAGCGTGCTCGGTGCTGAAGACGGCCAGAGTGAAGCCGACGCACTCGCCTCGCTGAAAGCCATCGCCGGCAACAACCAGCTGTTCAAGAGCTACATCGGCCAGGGTTACTACAACACCCACACCCCGGCACCGATCCTGCGCAACCTGCTGGAAAACCCGGCCTGGTACACCGCCTACACCCCTTACCAGCCGGAAATTTCCCAGGGGCGCCTGGAAGCGCTGTTGAACTTCCAGACCCTGATCAGCGACCTGACCGGCCTGCCGATCGCCAACGCCTCGTTGCTCGACGAAGCCACCGCTGCCGCCGAAGCCATGACCTTCTGCAAGCGCCTGTCGAAGAACAAGACCAGCCACGCCTTCTTCGCCTCCAGCCACTGCCACCCGCAAACCCTCGACGTGCTGCGCACCCGTGCCGAGCCGCTGGGCATCGACGTGGTGGTGGGCGACGAACGCGAACTGACCGATGTCAGCGCCTTCTTCGGCGCACTGCTGCAGTACCCGGCCAGCAACGGTGACGTGTTCGACTACCGCGACCTGGTTCAGCGCTTCCACGCGGCCAACGCCCTGGTGGCCGTGGCTGCCGACCTGCTGGCCCTGACCCTGCTGACCCCACCAGGCGAGTTCGACGCCGACGTGGCCATCGGCAGCGCCCAACGCTTTGGCGTGCCACTGGGCTTTGGCGGCCCACACGCGGCTTACTTCGCCACCCGCGATGCGTTCAAGCGCGATATGCCAGGCCGCCTGGTCGGCGTGTCGATCGACCGCTTCGGCAAAACCGCCCTGCGCCTGGCCATGCAAACCCGCGAACAGCACATCCGCCGCGAGAAGGCCACCAGCAACATCTGCACCGCCCAGGTGCTGCTGGCCAACATCGCCAGCATGTTCGCCGTGTACCACGGCCCGGCCGGCCTCAAGCGCATCGCCCAACGCACCCATGCACTGACCGCCATCCTCGCCGCCGGCCTCAAGGCCATGGGCGTTCAGGTCGTCGGCGACAGCGCCTTCGATACCCTGACCCTGGCCACCGGCGAAGCCACCGCCAGCCTGCATGCCAAAGCCCGTGACCAGCGCATCAACCTGCGCCAGGTCGACGCTGGCCACGTCGGCCTGTCGGTCGACGAGACCACCGCCCAGGCGGATGTCGAAGCGCTCTGGCAACTGCTGGCCGGCGACCAACCGCAACCGGACTTCGCCGCCCTCGCGGCCAGCACGGGCTCGCTGCTGCCGGCCAACCTGCTGCGCCAGTCGGCGATCCTCGAACACCCGGTGTTCAACCGCTACCACAGCGAAACCGAGCTGATGCGTTACCTGCGTCGCCTGGCCGACAAGGACCTGGCGCTGGACCGCAGCATGATCCCGCTGGGTTCGTGCACCATGAAGCTCAACGCTGCCAGTGAAATGATCCCGGTCACCTGGGCCGAATTCGGCAACCTGCACCCGTTCGCTCCGGCTGAACAAAGCCAGGGTTACCTGCAGATGACCACCGAGCTGGAAGCCATGCTGTGCGCCGCCACCGGTTACGACGCGGTGTCGCTGCAACCCAACGCCGGTTCCCAGGGCGAGTACGCCGGCCTGCTGGCCATCCGCGCCTACCACCGCAGCCGCGGCGAAGGCCACCGTGACATTTGCCTGATCCCGTCTTCGGCCCATGGTACCAACCCTGCGACCGCGAACATGGCGGGCATGCGTGTGGTGGTCACCGCCTGTGACGCCCGTGGCAACGTCGATGTCGAGGACCTGCGCGCCAAGGCTATCGAACACCGCGAGCGCCTGGCCGCCATCATGATCACCTACCCGTCGACCCACGGCGTGTTCGAAGAAGCGATCGGCGAAATCTGCGCGATCATCCACGACAACGGCGGCCAGGTTTACATCGACGGCGCCAACATGAACGCCATGGTCGGCCTGTGTGCCCCTGGCAAGTTCGGCGGCGACGTTTCGCACCTGAACCTGCACAAGACCTTCTGCATTCCGCACGGTGGTGGCGGCCCGGGCGTCGGCCCGATCGGCGTCAAGTCGCACCTGGCGCCGTTCCTGCCCGGCCACGCGCAGCTGGAGAACCCGCAGGGCGCGGTGTGCGCCGCACCGTTCGGCAGCGCCAGCATCCTGCCGATCACCTGGATGTACATCCGCATGATGGGCGGTGCCGGCCTCAAGCGCGCGTCGCAAATGGCCATCCTCAACGCCAATTACATCGCCCGCCGCCTGGAAGAGCACTATCCTGTTCTGTACACCGGTGGTAATGGCCTGGTTGCCCACGAGTGCATCCTCGACCTGCGCCCGCTGAAGGACACCAGCGGTATCAGCGTCGACGACGTGGCCAAGCGCCTGATCGACTTCGGTTTCCACGCCCCGACCATGTCTTTCCCGGTGGCCGGCACGCTGATGATCGAGCCGACTGAAAGCGAGTCCAAGGAAGAGCTGGACCGCTTCTGCGACGCGATGATCCAGATCCGCGAAGAAATTCGCGCCGTCGAGAACGGCAGCCTGGACAAGGACGACAACCCACTGAAAAACGCCCCGCACACCGCAGCGGAGCTGGTTGGCGAATGGGCCCACGGCTACAGCCGTGAACAGGCGGTGTACCCGCTGCCGAGCCTGGTGGAAAGCAAGTACTGGCCACCTGTCGGCCGGGTCGACAACGTGTTCGGCGACCGCAACCTGGTCTGCGCCTGCCCGTCGATCGAGAGCTACCAGGACGCCTGATAGCGTGGGGCCGCTTCGCGGACCATCGCCGGCAAGCCAGCTCCCACAGGTCAGCGCAGACCTCTAGGCATGCGCCATCCCTGTGGGAGCTGGCTTGCCGGCGATGGGCTGCGCAGCAGCCCCAACGGTTTAAACGGAGGAAGCAGCATGTCACTGAGCGTCTTCGACCTGTTCAAGATCGGCATCGGCCCCTCCAGCTCCCACACGGTCGGCCCAATGCGCGCCGCCGCACGTTTTGCCGAAGGCCTGCGCCGCGACGGCCTACTGGCCAGCACGGTCAGCGTCAAGGCCGAGCTGTATGGCTCGCTCGGCGCCACGGGTAAAGGCCACGGCAGCGACAAGGCGGTGTTACTCGGCCTGGAAGGCGAGCACCCCGATACCGTCGATACCGAAGCCATCCCCGCCCGCCTGCAGGCCATCCGCGACAGCGGCCACCTGCGCCTGCTCGGCGAACACGACATCGCGTTCGTCGAAAAGCAGCACCTGGCGATGATCCGCAAGCCACTGGCCTACCACCCCAACGGCATGATCTTCCGCGCCTTCGACCACGCCGGCCTGCAGATCCGCAGCCGCGAGTACTACTCGGTAGGCGGCGGTTTCGTGGTCGACGAGGACGCTGCCGGCCACGACCGTATCGTCGAGGACAGCACGCCGCTCCCCTACCCATTCAAGTCCGCCAAGGCGCTGCTCGGGCACTGCACCGCGCAACACCTGTCGATCAGCCAGGTGATGCTGGCCAACGAGGCGGCCTGGCGCCCGGAGGCCGAGACCCGTGCCGGCCTGCTGCGTATCTGGCAAGTGATGCAGGATTGCGTCGAGGCTGGTTACCGCCATGAAGGCATTTTGCCGGGTGGGCTCAAGGTCAAGCGCCGGGCACCGGCGTTGTACCGACAGCTCAGCCAACACCCGGAAGCCAGCCTGCGCGATGCGCTGTCGGTGCTCGACTGGGTCAACCTCTACGCGCTGGCGGTAAACGAAGAGAACGCCTACGGCGGCCGCGTGGTCACCGCACCCACCAATGGCGCTGCGGGCATCGTCCCGGCGGTCTTGCACTACTACATGCGCTTTGTACCGGGTGCCAGCGAAGACGGCGTGGTGCGCTTTCTGCTCACGGCGGCGGCCATCGGCATTCTCTACAAAGAAAATGCCTCCATCTCCGGCGCCGAGGTTGGCTGCCAGGGCGAAGTTGGCGTGGCCTGCTCGATGGCCGCCGGAGCCCTGTGCGAAGTCATGGGCGGTAGCGTGCAACAGGTCGAGAACGCCGCCGAGATCGGCATGGAACACAACCTGGGCCTGACCTGCGACCCGATTGGTGGGTTGGTTCAAGTGCCCTGCATCGAGCGCAACGCCATGGGCTCGGTGAAGGCGATCAACGCCGTGCGCATGGCCTTGCGCGGTGACGGGCAGCACTTCGTCTCGCTCGACAAAGTCATCCGCACCATGCGCCAGACCGGCGCCGACATGAAAAGCAAATACAAGGAGACCGCCCGCGGCGGTCTGGCCGTCAACATCATCGAGTGTTGACCCGATAACAACACCAAGGAGTCACTGATGTCCGAAACACTGCTCAAGACCCCGCTGCACGCCCTGCACCTCGAGCTGGGCGCGCGCATGGTGCCATTCGCCGGCTATGACATGCCGGTGCAATACCCGCTGGGCGTGCTCAAGGAGCACCTGCACACCCGCGAGCAGGCAGGCCTGTTCGACGTCTCGCACATGGGCCAGATCATCCTGCGCGGCAGCGACGCTGCCAAGGCGCTGGAAAGCCTGGTGCCCGTGGACATCATCGACCTGCCAGTGGGCATGCAGCGCTATGCCATGTTCACCAACGAACAAGGCGGCATCCTCGACGACCTGATGGTCGCCAACCTGGGCGATGACGTGCTGTTCCTGGTGGTGAACGCCGCCTGCAAGGACCAGGACCTGGCCCACCTGCAAAAACACATCGGCAGCCGCTGCGAGATTCAGCCGCTGTTCGAGGCCCGCGCGCTGCTGGCCCTGCAAGGCCCGGCGGCGGTCAAGGTGCTGGAACGCCTGGCCCCGGAAGTGGCTGGCATGACCTTCATGCAGTTCCGCCCGGTCACCCTGCTCGGCGAAGACTGCTACGTCAGCCGTTCAGGTTACACCGGTGAAGACGGTTACGAAATTTCGGTGCCGGCCAACGCCGCCGACGCCCTGGCCCGCCGCCTGCTGGCCGAGCCCGAAGTGCAACCAATCGGCCTGGGTGCGCGCGACTCGCTGCGCCTGGAAGCCGGCCTGTGCCTCTATGGCCACGACATGAACACCCAGACCACGCCGATTCAGGCCAGCCTGCTGTGGGCCATCTCGAAAGTGCGCCGCGCCGACGGCGAACGTGCTGGCGGCTTCCCCGGTGCTGACATCATCTTTGGCCAGCAGCAGCACGGTGTAAAACAAAAGCGTGTCGGCTTGCTGCCGCAAGAACGTACACCGGTACGAGAAAGCGCAGAGATTGTCGATGCATACGGTAACCCGGTGGGCAAAGTCTGCAGTGGTGGCTTTGGCCCAACACTTGGCGCACCGGTTGCAATGGGTTATGTCGATATCGAACATGGCGCGCTAGACACATCACTGTTTGCATTGGTACGGGGCAAGAAGGTTGCCTTGAAAGTCAGCAAAATGCCTTTCGTACCGCAACGTTACTACCGTGGCTGAATGCAGAACATGAGGTCGGTGAACAGGCTCGCCCTATTCGATTTCGAACCTGTTCAATAACGAACGAACATGGCGCCAGCCCAGGCGCCATGCCGTTTGCGACAAATTGTTCGGCTATCGGCAAAAGCCCAGTTTTCCTGACGAGCAAGGGCTTGTTTTTCGCGCAGGAGTTGGCGTAGAGTCACTGCACTGTGTTTGCATGGGTCGCAACAGTTCGTGACCTGGGCCAGTAGCCGCAATCTGCTACAACCCGTTCGACGTCTCTTACTTTCCAGCAACCCAGCCCAGTCAGCTTTCATTCAATAACGATGTGAAAGTAACTGTTATCAAATTAATAGATTCATAGGAAATAAGAAAATGACACAGCGTCAGAACGGTACCGTCAAGTGGTTCAATGACGAGAAAGGTTACGGTTTCATCACTCCAGACAGCGGTCCGGATCTGTTCGTACACTTCCGTGCCATTCAAGGCAACGGCTTCAAAAGCCTGAAAGAAGGCCAGAAGGTTACCTTCGTAGCCGTTCAAGGCCAAAAAGGCATGCAGGCTGACGAAGTCCAGGCCGAAGCCTGATAATCCCTAAAAAAGAGCCCCTGCGTTGACGCGCAGGGGCTTTTTTTTGCCCGCAGTTCCCTAAAATGGGCCTTTGCCATCTGGAGCTGCAGCGTAATGTCCAAGCCTCCCCTCTTGCCTCAGGGTGACTTTCCGCCCGCTGGTCTAGGCCGCCGGCTGGCGGCGATGTTCTATGACTTTTTGCTGTGCACTGCCCTGCTGATCGTAACGGCGGGCGCTTACAAGATGATCCAGATGGCGATTATCGGCGAGGCCCGCATGCGTGAGCTGACCGATGCCGGGGCGCTGGATGGCGACCCGTTGTTGTCGACGATTCTGGTGTTCGCACTGTTTGGTTTCTTTGCCAAATTCTGGACCCACGGCGGGCAGACCCTGGGCATGCAGGTGTGGGGCGTGCGGGTGCAGAATACCGATGGCAGTGCCATCAGCCTGTGGCAGGCGCTGTTGCGCTTCGTGGTCTCGATCGCGTCGTGGCTGTGCCTGGGGTTGGGTTTTTTCTGGGCGTTGATCGACAAGCGCAAACGCGGGTGGCATGACATCTATTCGGAGACACAGCTGGTGCGGGTGCCGAAGCAGAAGAAATGACGCGCAGTTACGCACACTCTTCAATGCGGCCACCGTCTCTGTAGGAGCAGCCTTGTGCTGCGAAGAGGCCCGTGACAGCAGCCAAGATTGATTGTGCTGTCCCCGGCCTCTTCGCAGCACAAGGCTGCGCCTACAGGCCAAGGTCAAGCACACGCCTAAAGACAGAATTGAACCCTCAAAAAAGCCGACCCTGAGGTCGGCTTTTGTACATCGATCAAACCCTCAACCCGCTCGGCGGAGTAACCACAACCCTGCCAGTGCGCAGATCCCGGCCGGTATCACGACCGCCAGCAACGGCGGGAACCCGAACACCTGGCTCGAAGGGCCTAGCAGGTCCTGCGCGATGCGGAACACGAAGCCCACCAGCACACCGGTGAATACCCGCTGGCCGAGGGTCACCGAGCGCAGGGGGCCGAAGATGAAGGAAATCGCCATCAGCACCAGTGCCGCGGTCACGGCCGGCTGCAACACCTTGGTCCAGAACGCCAGCCAGTAGCGGGCATTGTTCAAGCCTTGGTCGGACAGGTAGTGGATGTACTCCCACAAGCCGGTAATGGACAGCGATTCCGGCGCCAGGATCACGGTATTGAGCAGTTGCGGCGTGACCGAAACGTCCCAGCGTTCTTCCGGCGTCTTCACCACTTCGGTGTGGTCACCACGGAAATACGTGGTACTCACATCGCTGAGCTGCCAGTGGTCGTCGTTGTACTGCGCCCGGCGGGCGAAGCTGGAGGTGACGATCTTGCGCTCACTGTCGAAACGGTAGCGGGTCACGCCCAGCAACAAACCATTGGGCTGCACGGCGTTGATGTGCACGAACTCTTCGCCCTGACGGTGCCACATACCCCGCTTGGAGCTCTGCGCCTCACCGCCACCCTGGGCCAGGGAACGGTCGGCCTGGGCCTTGTTTTCGGTGACCGGCGCCACGTACTCGCCAATCAACACGCCCACCAGCATCAGCACCAGCATCGGCTTCATGACCGCCCAGACAATACGGCCGATGGATACACCAGCAGCGCGCATGATGGTCAGTTCGCTGCTGCTGGCCAGGCTGCCCAGGCCGATCAGGCAGCCAATCAATGCCGCCATCGGCAACATGTCATACAAACGGCGCGGAGCGGTCAGCAGCGTGAACCAGCCGGCATCCATCACCGTGTAGGTGTCGCTCAGGTCACTCATCTCATCGATGAAGGCGAACAGCGAAGCCAGGCCGAGGATGATCCCCAGCACGGCCAAAATGGCCATGAGCACGCTCATGCCGATGTAGCGATCCAGTTTAACCACGGGCCACCTCCGCACGACGGGCAGCGCGTTTGAGGCTCAGCGGTTCCCAGTACATCAGCCCAAGCCCGATCAGCAAGAACAGGCCGTGCACCCACCACATGCCCAGGGCGATCGGCAATTTGCCCTTCTCGAGGGCGCCGCGTACGGAAATCAGCATTGTCAGGTAGGCCATGTACAGAAGAATCGCCGGCAGCAACTTGAGGAAGCGCCCCTGGCGTGGGTTGACCCGCGACAGCGGCACTGCCAACAGGGTCACGACGAAGACCAGGATCGGCAACGACAACCGCCATTGCAGCTCGGCGCGTTCGCGCAAGCCCTCCTGGCCGAACAATTGCGAAGTCGGAATAGCTTCGCGCTCGGTCACTTCCTCGCTGACTTCAGGCTTGGGCAGCAGTACGCCATAGGTGTCGTACTTGATGGCACGGTAATCGGCCTGACCAGGGTTGCCGTCGTAGCGGTAGCCGTTTTCCAGCACCAGGTAGCGGTTACCATCGGCCTGCACTTCCTGGTGGCCTTTTTCGGCGACCAGTACCGACGGGGCGCGGTCCTTGGTTTTGTCCTGGTTGAAGCGTTTTTCGGAGATGAACACGCCACCAAGGTTGATGCGGTCGTCCGACAGCTGCTCGGTGTAGGTCACCCGTGAGCCATCACGCAGGGTCTGGAAACGCCCAGGCACCAGGGTGTCGAACTCGGTCAGGGCATCCTGCTGGCTGATGATCTGCTGCACCTGGGCCACGCCCAGGGGCGCCAGGCTCAGGCTCAGCCAGGCAACCAGCAAGGCCACCAGGGCGGCGGGTGCCATGGTCAGGCCCAGCAGGCGCTGCTGGCTCATGCCCGTGGCCGACAGCACGGTCATTTCGCTTTCCAGGTACAAACGGCCGTAGGCCAGCAAAATGCCGAGGAACAGCCCCAAAGGCAGGATCAGTTGCAAGAAACCCGGCAGGCGGAAGCCCATGATCAGGAACAGCACGCTCGGGTCGAGCACGCCCTGCGCCGCCTGGGCCAGGTACTTGATGAAACGCCCACTCATGATGATCACCAGCAGCACGGCGCTGACGGCGCTCAAGGTCACCAGGACCTCGCGGGACAGATAACGAAAGACGATCAAACCAGACACTCCTGGGTTGTCAGGGCGGACTGCCAAACATTGGCGCCAAACAATGACTTAGTACAGCCAAGACCAATGTCGGTTCGCCACAGGCGAACCTCCATGTAAAGTGCGCGCATTATCCTGTGATTGACCGCCCCTGTCACTTGGCCGCGCATGAAGCCGCAAAACAGGGTTGTCAGCACGCTGGCCGCAGGCTCAAACTGGCAGCTTTTCCACGGGTACGCGACCACGCGGCCTGGCCCGCCCAGAGCGCTTGAATGCAAAGCGCCAACTGTATCGATCATTCGGGGACCCTGACATGGAACTGGTTGTAAAAAGCGTAGCTGCTGCATCCGTAAAAACCGCCACGCTGGTTGTACCGGTAGGTGAAGGCCGCAAGCTCGGCGCTGTTGCCAAGGCCGTCGACCAAGCCTGCGAAGGTGCCATCAGCGCCGCGCTCAAACGTGGCGACCTGGCCGGTAAACCGGGGCAGACCCTGCTGCTGCACAGCCTGCCAGGCCTGAAGGCCGAACGCGTGCTGCTGGTTGGCAGCGGCAAGGACGAAGCCCTGGGCGACCGCGCCTGGCGCAAACTGGTGGCCAGCGTCGCCGGCGTGCTGAAAGGCCTCAACGGTGGCGACGCCGTGCTCGCCCTGGATGATATCGCCGTCAGCAACCGCGACGCCCACTACGGCAAGTACCGCCTGCTGGCCGAGACCCTGCAAGACGGCGAATACGTGTTCGACCGTTTCAAAAGCCAAAAGGCCGAGCCACGCGCCCTGAAAAAGGTCACCCTGCTGGCCGACAAGGCCGGCCTGGCCGAGGTCGAGCGTGCCGTCAAGCACGCCACGGCGATTGCCACCGGCATGGCCTTCACCCGCGACCTGGGCAACCTGCCGCCCAACCTGTGCCACCCAACCTTCCTCGCCGAACAGGCCAAGGAGCTGGGCAAGGCGCACAAAGGCCTCAAGGTCGAAGTGCTCGACGAGAAAAAGATCAAAGACCTGGGCATGGGCGCGTTCTACGCCGTGGGCCAGGGCAGCGACCAGCCGCCACGCCTGATCGTCCTCAATTACCAGGGCGGCAAGAAGGCAGACAAGCCGTTCGTGCTGGTGGGCAAGGGCATCACCTTCGACACCGGTGGCATCAGCCTCAAGCCAGGCGCCGGCATGGACGAGATGAAATACGACATGTGTGGCGCCGCCAGCGTGTTCGGCACCCTGCGTGCGGTGCTCGAACTGCAGCTGCCGATCAACCTGGTGTGCCTGCTGGCCTGCGCTGAAAACATGCCGAGCGGCGGCGCTACCCGCCCGGGCGACATCGTCACCACCATGAGCGGCCAGACCGTCGAAATCCTCAACACCGACGCCGAAGGCCGCCTGGTGCTGTGCGACGCCCTGACCTACGCCGAACGCTTCAAGCCCCAGGCGGTGATCGACATCGCCACCCTGACCGGCGCTTGCATCGTCGCCCTGGGTAGCCACACCTCGGGCCTGATGGGCAACAACGACGACCTGGTCGGCCAACTGCTGGATGCCGGCAAGCGCGCCGACGACCGTGCCTGGCAGCTGCCGCTGTTCGACGAGTACCAGGAACAACTGGACAGCCCGTTCGCCGACATGGGCAACATCGGTGGGCCGAAGGCCGGCACCATCACCGCAGGCTGCTTCCTGTCGCGCTTCGCCAAGGCCTACAACTGGGCGCACATGGACATCGCCGGCACGGCCTGGGTCAGCGGTGGCAAGGACAAGGGCGCCACTGGCCGCCCGGTCCCGCTGCTGACCCAGTACCTGCTGGACCGCGCTGGCGCCTGATGCCGTGAGGCCGGTGGCGCCTTGCGCGCCACCGGCCGGCAGAGACCACCATGAGCAAAGTCGATTTTTACATCCTGCCCACCGACGCCTTGTCGGCGCGGCTCGATTTCGCCTGCAAGCTGTGCGAAAAAGCCTGGCGCCTCGGCCACCGGGTCTACCTGCATTGCCAGGATGCCGAACAGCGCAGCGAACTGGACCAACGCCTCTGGCACTTCAAGGGCGAAGCCTTCGTGCCCCACGACCTCGCGGAGTTGCACGCGGATGCCACGGTGGCCTTAGGGATTGCTGAAGATGCCGGGCAACACAGTGACCTGCTGATCAACCTGGGCGCTGGCGTGCCCGCGTTCGTCGGCCAGTTCGAACGGGTGGCCGAGATCGTCGTCGAGGAGCCAGGCATCCGCCAATCGGCCCGTGAGCGGTTCCGTTTCTACCGCGAACAGGGCTATGCTCTGCAAGACCACCGCTTACAGCGACTTTGACGACGATGGACAAGCCTTCCCCTTTACCCGACTCCGCCCATCTGCTCGATGACCTTGAGTCGATCCGCCAGTTGCTTGGCGACGCCGACCTGCAACCGCCGCTGCTGACCGAGACGGTGGAGCAGATTCCACTGTTGCTGGACGAGCCCGGCGGCAACGCCGTGCCGGCCGTCGAGCCGATCGCCGCAGCCCCTGAGGAAGACCCGCAAACCCGCCGCCAGGACACCTTGCTGCACCTGGAAAGCGAGCTGCGCGCCGCAGCGCAGGCGATCATGCAAGACGTGATCAATGACTTTACCCCGCATATCGAGAACGAAATCAAGCGCCGGCTGGATGCGCGTATCGAGCGCTTGATCAAGCGTTCTGAGTGATATTTCGGGGCCGCTTTGCGGCCCATTCGCGGCACAAGGCCGCGCCTACAGGGATCGCGGTGCCTGTGGGCGCGGCCTTGTGTCGCGAAAGGGCTGCAAAGCAGCCCCCGGCCTGTCGCCTAAACCCTGTGCCTTCGTTATACTTTTCGGCTTTCCCGAATAAATGCACAGGGTCCCGCCGCGCATGGATAAGACCTACCAGCCGCACGCCATCGAAACTTCCTGGTACAACACCTGGGAGTCCGAGAACTATTTCGCTCCACAAGGTGCAGGTGAGTCCTACACCATCATGATCCCGCCGCCGAACGTCACCGGCAGCCTGCACATGGGCCATGGGTTCAACAACGCGATCATGGACGCCCTGATCCGTTTCCGCCGCATGCAGGGTCGCGACACCCTGTGGCAGCCGGGCACCGACCACGCCGGTATCGCCACGCAGATGCTGGTCGAGCGCCAACTCGAAGCCAAAGGCCAGAACCGTCATGACCTGGGTCGGGAACAGTTCCTGGAAAAAGTCTGGGAGTGGAAGGACCAGTCCGGCGGCAACATCAGCCGTCAGATCCGTCGCCTGGGCTCGTCGGTCGACTGGAGCCGTGAGCGCTTCACCATGGACGACGGCCTGTCCGAAGCCGTCAAGGAAGCCTTCGTGCGCCTGCACGAAGACGGCCTGATCTACCGCGGCAAGCGCCTGGTCAACTGGGACACCAAGCTGCACACGGCCATCTCCGACCTCGAAGTGGAAAACCACGACGAGAAGGGCCACCTGTGGAACCTGCGCTACCCGCTGGCCGACGGCGCCAAGACCGCTGAAGGCAAGGACTACCTGGTGGTTGCCACCACGCGTCCGGAAACCCTGCTGGGTGACGCTGCCGTCGCGGTCAACCCGAACGACGAGCGCTACCAGGCCCTGATCGGCAAGTTCGTCGAGCTGCCGTTGGTCGGCCGCCGCATCCCGATCATCGCCGACGACTACTGCGACCCGGAATTCGGCACCGGCTGCGTGAAGATCACCCCGGCACACGACTTCAACGACTACGAAGTCGGCAAGCGCCACAACCTGCCGCTGCTGAACATCTTCGACAAGAACGCGATGGTCCTGGCCAATGCCCAGGCCTTCAACCTCGACGGCAGCGTCAACGAGCAGGTCGACACCACCCTGCCCGCCCAGTACGCCACCCTCGACCGCTTTGTCGCGCGTAAGCAGATCGTCGCCGACCTTGATGCCCAGGGCCTGCTGGTCAGCATCGACGACCACGCCTTGAAAGTGCCGAAAGGCGACCGTTCGGGCACTGTCATCGAACCCTGGCTGACCGACCAGTGGTATGTCTCCACCAAGCCGCTGGCAGAGCCTGCCATCGCCGCCGTGGAAGATGGCCGCATCCAGTTCGTGCCCAAGCAGTACGAGAACATGTATTTCTCCTGGATGCGCGACATTCAGGACTGGTGCATCAGCCGCCAGCTGTGGTGGGGCCACCGCATCCCGGCATGGTACGACGAGGCCGGCCAGGTCTATGTCGGCCGTGACGAGGCTGAAGTCCGCGCCAAGCACAACCTGGGCGCCGATGTTGCCCTGCGCCAGGACGACGACGTACTCGACACCTGGTTCAGCTCGGGCCTGTGGACCTTCTCGACGCTGGGCTGGCCAGAACAGACCGAGTTCCTCAAGAAGTTCCACTCCACCGATGTGCTGGTCACCGGCTTCGACATCATCTTCTTCTGGGTTGCGCGCATGATCATGCTGACCATGCACCTGATCAAGAACGAGGACGGCACCCCGCAGGTTCCGTTCAAGACCGTGTACGTGCACGGCCTGGTGCGCGATGGCCAGGGCCAGAAGATGTCCAAGTCCAAGGGTAACGTCCTGGACCCGCTGGACATCGTCGACGGCATCACCCTCGACGCCCTGTTGGAAAAACGCACCAGCGGCATGATGCAGCCCAAGCTTGCCGAGAAGATCGCCAAGCAGACCAAGGCCGAGTTCCCGGACGGCATCGCCAGCTACGGCACCGACGCCCTGCGCTTCACGTTCTGCTCGCTGGCCTCGACCGGCCGCGACATCAAGTTCGACATGGGCCGCGTCGAAGGCTACCGCAACTTCTGCAACAAGATCTGGAACGCCGCCCGCTACGTGCTGGACAAGGGCGAGGACTGCGGCCAGAACGGCGAAGCCTACGAGCTGTCGCTGGCCGACCGCTGGATCATTTCGCAGCTGCAGCGCACCGAAGCGGAAGTGACCCGCCAGCTCGAGCAGTTCCGCTTCGACCTGGCCAGCCAGGCGCTGTACGAGTTCATCTGGAACCAGTACTGCGACTGGTACCTGGAGTTGTCCAAGCCGGTACTGTGGGACGAAAACGCCCCGGTCGAACGCGCCCGCGGCACCCGTCGCACCCTGGTGCGCGTACTGGAAGTGGCGCTGCGCCTGGCGCACCCGTTCATGCCGTTCATCACCGAAGAAATCTGGCAGCGCATCGCGCCGCTGGCCGGCATCGACGGCAAGACCATCATGCTGCAGCCGTGGCCGGTGGCGAACGACAGCCGCATCGACGCCGCCGCCGAAGGCGACATCGAATGGCTCAAGGAGCTGATGGTGGGCCTGCGCAACATTCGCGCCGAGATGAACATCGGGCCTGGCAAGCCATTGCCGCTGTTCCTGAAGAACGCCAACGCCGACGACCAGCGTCGCCTGCAGGAAAACGAAGCCCTGTTGAAGAAGCTGGCCAAGGTCGAGTCGTTCACCGTGCTCGGTGATGCCGACGAAGCCCCGCTGTCCGCTACCGCCCTGGTCGGCGACCTGCAGGTACTGGTGCCGATGGCTGGCCTGATCGACAAGGACGCCGAGCTGGCTCGCCTGAACAAGGAAATCCAGCGCCTGCAAGGCGAAGTGCAACGCGTGGGCGGCAAGCTGTCCAACGCCGCCTTCGTCGACAAGGCACCGCCTGCGGTGATCGAGAAGGAGCGCGCCAAGCTGGCTGAGGCCGAGCAGGCCCTGGCCAACTTCACCGAACAGCATGCGCGGATTGCGGCGCTGTAACCTGATATTGCTGATCTGACCGGCGAGGGCTTCGCCCTCGTTCGCGGCACAAGGCCGCTCCCACAGGATAGTGGTGCTATCGCCAACATCACTATCCTGTGGGAGCGGCCTTGTGCCGCGAATGGGCCGCACAGCGGCCCCACGGCCAGCGATGCTCATTTGGATTCAAGCATGACCCAGAAACCCACCCTGCACCCGCGCAACCGCCACCAGGGCCGCTACGACTTCCCCAGCCTGATCAAGGCGCACCCTGACCTGGCCCGCTTCACCATCACCAACCCCCACGGCAAACCCAGTATCGACTTCGCCAACCCCGAAGCCGTGCGGGTATTCAACCGTGCGCTGCTCAAGGCGCAGTACGGCATTCAGCACTGGGACATTCCCGCCGACTACCTGTGCCCGCCCATCCCTGGCCGCGCCGACTACCTGCATGTCGCCGCCGACCTGCTGGCCGAGGACAACGCCGGCGAGGTGCCCAGGGGTGCCCAGATACGCGCCCTGGACATCGGTGTGGGTGCCAACTGCATCTACCCCCTGCTCGGCCACAGCGATTACCGCTGGCGCTTCCTCGGCTCGGACATCGACCCGGTGGCCCTGGCCTCGGCCAAGGCGATCGTTCAGGCCAATGGCCTGAGCAAAGGCATAGCGCTGCGCCAGCAGGCCAACCCCAGGCACATCCTCGCAGGCTTGCTGCAAGCGGAGGAACGCTTCGACCTGACCCTGTGCAACCCACCCTTCCATGCCTCACGCGAGGAAGCCACCCGTGGCAGCCAGCGCAAGTGGAAGAACCTCGGCAAACAGGACCCCAAGCGCAAGCTGCCTGTGCTCAACTTCGGCGGGCAAAATAACGAGCTGTGGTGTGAGGGTGGCGAGATTCGTTTCGTCAGCCAACTGGTCGGCGAAAGCGTGCAATACGCGCAGCAGGTGCTGTGGTTCACCAGCCTGGTGTCCAAGGCCAGTAACCTGCCCGGCATCGAAGCGGCGCTGAAGAAGGCCGGCGCCAAGGCTGTGCGCATCATCGAGATGGGCCAGGGGCAGAAGCAGAGCCGCATGGTCGCCTGGAGCTTCCATGACACGGGCGCGCGCCAGGCCTGGCACGCCGCGCGTAAATCACAGGCATGAAAAAACCGCGCCCGGGCAAGCCGGGCGCGGTTTTGTCAAAGCTTCAACAAATTACTTGTTGACGGCGTCGGTCAGCGATTTGGCTGGGACGAACTTGACGACTTTCTTGGCAGCGATTTCGATGGCAGCGCCAGTCGAAGGGTTGCGGCCGGTACGGGCAGGACGCTCGGAGACTTTCAGCTTGCCGATGCCTGGCAGGGTGATTTCAGCGCCGTTTTCCAGTTGGTCAGCAACGATCTGGCCCAGTTGCTCCAGTGCGTTTTTGGCGGTGGCTTTTGGCGCGGCGATCGATTCGGCGATGTCGGCAATCAGTTGGTCTTTGGTCAATGCCATGGTGATGTTCCTTCCCTATCAAATTCAGTAGTTAAGCAGCGAGCTACGACGTTATCGGGCCAGCCCCTGAATTCTGGAGGGCCGCGCCAATCGCGTATGTAGATACGTAAATCGGCGTTTGGTTCGACACGACGCTAGCGTGCTGCCAGCAATGCGCCACGCGAGGGGCGCAAGACCGCGCAAAGCTACCACAGGAATGGATAAATATCCGCTGCGCACTTCGATTTAATGCAGGTTTTTCGGGGGTTTTAGCTTAAAACGCACAAAACTGAACAAAAAACGAACAACCGGCATTTCTGCCAACATCCGGCCACTGCATCACCTTGTCTCTGGGGTAAACTGGACGACTTTTGCAGCGCGGCCGTGCACCGCCCCCAGACTCGCCGAGGACTTCATGCCTATCCGTCATTGTATCGTTCACCTGATCGACAAGAAGCCCGATGGCAGCCCCGCCGTGCTGCACGCACGCGATACCGAACTGGGCGCCTCCGATGCCATCGAAAACCTGCTGGCCGACCTCAACGACAGCTACAACGCCAAGCAAGGCAAGGCGTGGGGCTTCTTCCACGGCGAATCGGGTGCCTACCCGCTCAGTGGCTGGTTGAAGCAGTACCTGGAAGCAGAAAAGGACTTCGCGGCGTTCAGCCGCATCGCCGTCGAACACCTGCAAAAGCTGATGGAAGAGTCCAACCTGTCCACCGGCGGGCACATCCTGTTCGCCCACTACCAGCAAGGCATGACCGATTACCTGGCGATCGCCCTGCTGCACCACAGCGAAGGCGTGGCGGTGAACGCGGACCTCGACGTGACGCCATCGCGCCACCTGGACCTCGGCCAACTGCACCTGGCGGCGCGCATCAACCTGTCCGAGTGGAAGAACAACCAGAATTCCAAGCAGTACATCTCGTTCATCAAGGGCAAGAACGGCAAGAAGGTCTCCGACTACTTCCGTGATTTCATCGGCTGCCAAGAGGGCGTCGACGGCCCAGGTGAAACCCGTACCCTGCTCAAGGCCTTCAGCGACTTCGTCGAGAGCGAAGACTTGCCCGAGGCGTCGGCCCGCGAGAAGACCCAGACCCTGGTCGACTACGCCACCACCCAAACCAAGCTGGGCGAGCCGGTGACCCTTGAAGAACTGTCCAGCCTGATCGACGAAGACCGCCCGAAGGCGTTTTACGACCACATCCGCAACAAAGACTACGGCCTGTCGCCGGAGATCCCTGCAGACAAACGCACCCTCAACCAGTTCCGCCGCTTCACTGGCCGTGCCGAGGGGCTGTCGATCAGCTTCGAGGCGCACCTGCTGGGCGACAAGGTGGAGTATGACGAGGTGGCGGGGACCTTGATCATCAAGGGGCTGCCGACGCAGTTGATCGATCAGCTGAAGCGGCGCAAGGACTGATACCGCCTGGGGCGCGTAGCGCGCCCTAGGCGTTGCTGAACGAGGCTACCAGCGCCTCCTTGGCCGATTTACGCAGCCGCTTCACCAGCCGCTCCTGGCGCAGCGCTTCGCCTTTGTCGGGCCACTGCTCGACATACACCAGCGCCTGCGCCGGGCTGGTCTTGAAGTACCGCGCCCCTTGCCCTTTCTGATGCGCCAGAAAGCGCCGCTGCGGGTCATCGCTGATCCCGCAATACAGTGACCCATTGGCCGCCCGCACCAGGTACACATACCAAGGTTTTACTGCCTGATCCGGCACTGCTTCACTCACGACGCCTGCTCTTTCCGTTAGTTGCCTTGGCTGTGCTGAAACGCCCGCAGGCCTTTGAACGCCTGCTGGCGTACCTTGTTCTGAATCAGCGGCGACCAGCCGAGCAGCACCCCGGGCGCCCCCAATGCCTGACGCGACCAGCGCCAAAGGTCGAAGCTGTCGTCATGCTGGCAAATCAAGCCATCGCGAATGACGAAACGTGCCTGGATAGCGTTGACCACAGTACGGCCGGTCTGGCTGAACAGGTAGGTCGCGACCCAGTGCGCACTGCCACCGCGTTCGTCCGCACGGACGTTGTCGAAGGTCAGGGTGAAGTCCTTGGCGCGGGTGGTGAGCATCCGCCACATGTCGCCTGCATCCTTGCCGCGCAGGGTACCGAAGACCGGGTCGCTGAAGACGATATCGTCGCTGTAACAGGCCACCATGGCCTCGGCATCCAGCCGCTGGAAGGCCTGGTAGAAGCGGGTGATCAGGTCGCGGTTGGCGTCGCTCATGGTGCAGGTCCATCCTGGGATCGAAAGGTGCACGATAATCTGCTCGATGCGCTTACGCCAGTGCCGGCCCATTCGCGGGACAAGCCCGCTCCCACAGGAGCCCGCAGTCCTGAAAGCACTCCCATCCTGTGGGAGCGGGCTTGTCCCGCGAATGGCCCGGCACTGGCACAATCAGTCTCAGACTTTTTCGCTGGTCACCTGCACATGCAACGCCCGCCCAGCCCCAAGCCCGAAAACAATGGCACCCAGGCCTAGCACGGCAAAGATCCACCCCAGTGCCGCCCAGCCACCGGTCAGGTCATGCACCAACCCCACCGCAAACGGCCCCATCGACGCCAGTGTGTAACCCACCCCTTGCGCCATGCTCGACAGGTTCGCCGCCACATGGGCGTCTTTGGAGCGCAGCACGATCAACGTCAACGCCAGGGCAAACGTCCCACCCTGCCCCAGGCCCAGCAGCACCGCCCACCCCCACAGCCCGGAAATAGGCGCATACAGACAGCCAAACAGCCCGGCCAGGGTCACCAGCATGACAATTACGATGGCCAAGCGCTGGTCCTTGCCGCGCGTGGCCAGCCAGGGCGCACTGAGCGAGCTGATCAATTGCACGATCACCGAGCCCGACAGCACCAGCCCCGCCTCGGTTGGGCTCAGACCACGACCCATCAGAATCGAAGGCAACCAACCGAAGACGATATAGGCCAGCGACGATTGCAGGCCCATGTACAAGGTCACCTGCCAGGCCAGTGGGTCACGCCACAGGCCACGCACTCGATAGGCAACCTTGTGCAGGCCATGCCCCTGGCGCGCCTGCGGCAGCCAGACCAACATGGCCAACAGTGCCGGCACGGCCCAGAAGCCCAGCCCCAGCGCCCAGTTGCCTTCGTAGTGCTGGGCCAGGGGCACCGTGGCGCCGGCCGCCATGGCCGCCCCCAGGCACAGCGCCATGGTGTAGACCCCGGTCAAGGTGCCGGCATGCTGTGGGAAGTCGCGCTTGACGATGCCCGGCAACAGCACGCCGATAATGCCAATGCTGGCGCCGGCCATGAGGCTGCCCAAGAACACCCCCGCCACCCCAGAGGCACTGCGCACCACAATGCCCAAGGCCAAGGTCAGGAGAATGCCGAGGATCACCCGTTCACTGCCAAAACGCCGCGCCAGCACCGGCGCCAGTGGCGCGAACAGGCCCAGGCAAAGTACCGGCAAGGTGGTCAGCAAGCCAGCCTGCGAGGCGCTCAAACCCAGGCCTTCGGACACCAGGCCCAGCACCGGCGCCATGCTCGACAAGGCCGGCCGCAGGTTCAGCGCCACCAATACCAGGCCCAGCAGCAACAGCCAGGGCCGGCGCAGCAGCACAGGCTGTTGCTGCACCTGCTCGTCATCGGCTTCGGCGTCGATCAGCAGTTCGTCGAGTTCCCGCTCGCCGGGCGGGTTGCTACGGGTCATTGATTCAGCCATTGGCTTCTCGTGGTCAGGATTCGATGAGGGTCCGGCTCAGGCGCTTGGCCCGCTCCGAATCACGTTGCTCGATGGCGTCGAGGATTTCCCCGTGCAGATCGAACGTGGACTGGCAGCGCGGAACAGTGGTCATGTTGTGCTGCAGCGCAGCGGCCACCACGCCGGAAAAGTACCGGTACAACTCACTCAATGCCGGGTTGTGGGCGGCGTCCACCAAGCGCTGGTGAAACACCAGGTCGCAGCTCACATACGCATCGATGTCACCGTGAAAATGCCCGGCGCTGCCCGCAAGGGCTTCACGCAACCCGTGCAGGTCGGCGTCGGTGCGGCGCAGCGCTGCCAGGCCGATGGCCTCGGCTTCGAGGATATGGCGCGTCTCCCGCGCCTGCTCGGGGGTGCAGCGGGACATCGCCTGCACCGCCATCAACGGGTCCTGGGCCGTGCGCAGGTAACTGCCATCGCCCTGCCGTATTTCCACCAGGCCGCTGAACGCCAGCACGCGCATGGCCTCACGCACGGTATTGCGGCTGATGCCCAATTCCTGGGCCAGCTCCGGCTCGGTCGGCAGGCGCTGCCCTACCTGCCAGTCGCCGTTGAGGATGCGCTCGCGCATGCGCTCCACGGCAAGTTCGACCAGGGAACGCTTGGCCAACTCTACGCTCATTACATTCAACCAATCATCCGATGAATTACTGCAGCCTAATGGAAAGCCCTCTAAACAGCAAACCACCTGGTATTTCTGCCAGTTGTGAGCGGCATGCTTTATTGCAACGCTCGCTCTACCGTTCCCGGATGCCCCTTCATGCGATTATCAGCCCTGCTTCTGATGACACTGACGCTGCTGGCAGCTTGCGAGCCGGCGCAGCATGCGCGGCAACCGAAAACCCTGATCATCGGCATCGAAGGCGTGCAACTCGATCGTTACGAAGCCTTGGGCGACGCCAGCAATCTGCAGCAACGCCTGTATTACGGCAGCGCTTACACCGGCGGCATCACTGGCAAGGCCAGCGAGCAGCCAACGCTCAGCGGCCCTGGCTGGGTCACCCTGCTCACCGGGGTCTGGAGCAACAAGCATGGCGTTAACTCGAATGCCGAGTCGCTGCGGGTCGCCCCGGCCTTCCCTAGCCTGTTCAAACGGCTGCGCCAGGCGCTGCCCACCGCCTACCTGTCCAGTGTGGTGAACTGGTCGCCGATCAACACCGCGTTCCTGCTCGAGGACGCCCACGGCAACGACGTACGCGAAAGTGGCTTATCCGACGAAAACGTCATCGCGCGGGCGCTGCAGATACTGGAGACCACGCCCGCCGACTTCACCTTCATCCAGTTGGGCGAACCTGATGCAGCCGGCCACAACGGTGGCTTCGACAACCGCTACCAGCAGGCACTGCGAAAGGCCGACAACCAAGTGGGGGAACTGCTGGACGCGGTCGACCTACGCAGCCGCCGCCATCTGCGTGAAGACTGGCTGGTGATTGTCAGCACGGACCATGGCCGCGACTATTGGGGCAAAGGCCATGGCGGCGTCACAGAACAGGAAAAGACCATCTTCATCGCCAGCAATAAACCGCTGAACAAAGAACTGACTCAGCCCAGTATTCCGAAAGAAAACCCAGGGCCAAACAACCTGTACCGTCTGCCAGCGCAGACCTCAGTGGCACCCACCGTCCTGCGCCACATGGGGCTGACACTCGAGCCGCAATGGCTACTCGACGGCACACCCCTGCTGGGTAACACGGGCGCTCGCAAAGCAAGGGCCGATGAAGCCACTGCCCGCCTGCGCTGGCACAGTACCGCCAAGGGCTACGTGACCATCCTCAAGAACGGGCATGTGGTTGCACAAGTACCGGCTAGGGCCGAGCAGTGGACCGACCCGGACGGTATGGATGACGTCAACGACTATGTGCTGCTACTCGATGGCACCCCGGCAGCCGTACGCAACAGGCCGGCCGGCATGCCGTACAGCATCGAGGAAATCGCCTATTGAGAGCCAGGTTCAGCCCTTAAAGCAAAAACCCCGCCTGGCAATCAGTGCCAGGCGGGGTCAGATCGAAGCAGGCGGCTGCTTGAGCCTACCTAGATCAGTTCAGCGCATCGAGCAACGCCTGGTTCATTTCCGGCGTACCAATGGTAATCCGCAGGAACTGGGCAATCCGCGCCTGCTTGAAGTGCCGCACGATCACGCCTTGCTCACGCAAGCGAGCCGCCAACTCGGCCGCATCCTGCTGCGGGTGACGGGCGAAGATGAAGTTGGCCGCCGAGGGCAGTACCTCGAAGCCTTTGGCCGTCAGTTGCTCGACCAGCACTTCACGGCTGTCGATCACCTTGCGGCAGGTTTCTTCGAAGTAAGCACGGTCTTCGAACGCCACGGCCGCACCGACGATGGCCGCACGGTCCAGCGGGTAGGAGTTGAAGCTGTTCTTGATCCGCTCCAGCGCTTCGATCAGGTCCGGGTGGCCCACTGCCAAGCCAACGCGCAGGCCAGCCAGCGAACGGGACTTGGACAAGGTCTGGGTCACCAGCAGGTTGTCGTAGCGGTCTACCAGGCTGATGGCCGTCTCGCCACCAAAGTCGATGTAGGCCTCATCCACCACCACCACAGAATCCGGGTTGCCCTGCAGCAGCTGCTCGACCGCTTGCAGCGGCATCAGGCAGCCGGTCGGCGCATTCGGGTTGGGGAAGATGATCCCGGCATTCGGCTTTTTGTAGTCCTCGACGCGGATCTGGAACTGCTCGTCCAGCGCTACTTGCTCGTAGGCAATGCCGTACAGGCCGCAGTACACCGGATAGAAGCTGTAGCTGATGTCCGGGAACAGCAGCGGTGCATCGTGCTGGAACAGGCCGTGGAAGATGTGCGCCAGCACCTCGTCCGAGCCGTTGCCGACAAACACCTGCCCCGGGGTGACGCCGTAATACTCGGCCACCGCCTGCTTGAGCCGGTCACCGTTCGGGTCCGGGTACAGGCGCAGGTTGTCGTTCAGCTCGCCGCGCATGGCTTCCAGCGCCTTGGGCGACGGGCCATAGGGATTCTCGTTGGTGTTGAGCTTGACCAGGCGGGCCAGCTTCGGTTGCTCGCCCGGCACGTAAGGCACGAGGTCCTTGACGAAGGGGCTCCAGAATCGACTCATGCTCAGTTCCCCTTCTCTTGGGTCAGGATACGGTATTCGGCGCTGCGGGCGTGGGCGGTCAGCGACTCGCCACGGGCCAGGACCGAAGCGGTGTGGCCCAGCTCGGACGCGCCCTGCTCGGAGCAGAAGATGATCGACGAACGCTTCTGGAAGTCATACACCCCCAGTGGCGACGAAAAACGCGCGGTGCCGGAGGTTGGCAAGACGTGGTTGGGGCCTGCGCAGTAGTCACCCAGTGCTTCACTGGTGTGGCGGCCCATGAAGATCGCACCGGCGTGGCGAATCTGCGGCAACCAGGCCTGCGGGTCGGCGACCGACAGCTCCAAGTGCTCAGGGGCGATGCGGTTGGCCACGTCGATGGCCTGCTGCATGTCACGCACCTGGATCAGCGCGCCGCGGCCATTGACCGATTTCTCGATGATCTCGGCGCGTTCCATGGTCGGCAGCAGCTTATCGATGCTGGCGGCAACGCGGTCGAGGAACTCAGCGTCCGGGCTGACCAGGATGGCCTGGGCGTCTTCGTCGTGCTCGGCCTGGGAGAACAGGTCCATGGCGATCCAGTCCGGGTCGGTCTGGCCGTCACACACCACGAGAATTTCCGACGGGCCGGCGATCATGTCGATGCCGACCTGGCCGAACACGTGGCGCTTGGCGGTGGCGACATAGATGTTGCCCGGGCCAACGATCTTGTCCACCTGCGGCACACTCTCGGTGCCATAGGCCAGCGCGGCGACGGCCTGTGCGCCACCCACGGTGAACACACGGTCGACACCGGCGATGCAGGCAGCGGCCAGCACCAGTTCGTTGACCTCGCCACGCGGGGTCGGCACCACCATGACCACTTCGGTCACGCCCGCGACCTTGGCCGGAATGGCGTTCATCAGTACCGAGGACGGGTACGACGCCTTGCCACCCGGTACGTACAGGCCAGCGCGGTCCAACGGCGTGACCTTCTGGCCCAGCACGGTGCCGTCGGCTTCGGTGTACTGCCAGGAATCCTGCTTTTGCCGCTCGTGGTAGATGCGCACGCGCTCGGCGGCTTTTTCCAGGGCTGCACGCTGGGTGTCGGTAATGCGCGTCAGGGCAAGCTCAAGGCGTTCACGGCCGAGAATCAGGTCATCGATGGACTTAGCATCGACACCATCGAAGCGCTGGGTGAACTCCACCAGCGCCGCATCGCCGCGTTCGCGAACGGCCTTGATGATGTCGAGCACGCGCTGGTTGACCGCGTCATCGGACACACTTTCCCAGCTCAGCAGATGATCCAGATGTCGGGCGAAATCCGGATCAGCGGCGTTGAGACGGGCAATTGCAGTGGACACGGTCATGGCGAGGGCCTCGATTATTAGCGAATGCTCAGGCGCCCTAGGCTACCAGTCCATCCGCGCGGGCACCCGAGAAAAGTGGCTATGACGCGGATAGACGGGCGCGACAGCGAAGGCCGCGCTCAGGAGTCAGCCGCGGTGTCGCGATTCGACCGCGTTACGCAGTGTGTCGATCAGGCTCTGGATACGGGCATGCTGCATTTTCATGGAGGCCTTGTTGACCACCAGGCGCGAGCTGATCGTGGCGATCAGGTCCTGGGGTTCCAGGCCGTTGGCACGCAGGGTGTTGCCGGTGTCGACCACGTCGATGATCTTGTCGGCGAGATTGATCAGCGGTGCCAGCTCCATCGAGCCGTACAGCTTGATGATGTCGACCTGCCGGCCCTGTTCGGCGTAGTAGCGCTTGGCTACGTTGACGAACTTGGTGGCCACGCGCAGGCGGCCCTTGGGCTCGGCTGCGCCGACCACGCCGGCAGTCATCAGCTTGCACTGGGCAATCTGCAGGTCCAGGGGTTCGTACATACCCTGGCCGCCGTACTCCATCAGCACGTCCTTGCCGGCCACACCCAGGTCGGCGGCACCATGCTCGACATAGGTCGGCACGTCGGTGGCACGCACGATCAGCAGGCGCACATCGTCCTGCGTGGTGGGGATGATCAGTTTGCGGCTCTTGTCCGGGTTCTCGGTCGGCACGATACCGGCCTCGGCCAGCAACGGCAGGGTGTCGTCGAGAATACGGCCTTTGGAAAGCGCGATGGTCAACATTGGAACGTCGGTCCTTAAGCGGCTGCTGCCGGCCAGGTCATCGACCTGGCCGCATTCAATTCGAAAGGTGCATCCTTGCACCTGCGGGCTATCAGCCCGGTACGCGGCGGATTTTTGCGCCGAGCATCTGCAGTTTCTCTTCGATGCACTCGTAACCACGGTCGATGTGGTAGATGCGGTCGATCAGGGTATCGCCTTCTGCAACCAGCGCCGACAGCACCAGGCTGGCGGAAGCACGCAGGTCGGTGGCCATGACCGGTGCGCCTTTGAGCGACTTGACGCCAGTGACGATGGCAGTGTTGCCTTCGACCTGGATCTGCGCGCCCATGCGGTGCATTTCGTAAACGTGCATGAAGCGGTTTTCGAAGATGGTCTCGATCACCGCGCCAGTGCCTTCGGCAATGGCGTTCAGCGAAATGAACTGCGCCTGCATGTCGGTCGGGAACGCCGGGTACGGGGCGGTACGCAGGTTGACGGCTTTCGGCCGCTTGCCGTGCATGTCCAGCTCGATCCAGTCTTCGCCGACGTTGATGTCGGCACCGGACTCCTTGAGTTTTTCCAGTACGGCTTCAAGGATGGTCGGGTCGGTGTCCTTGACTTTGACGCGGCCACCGGTGACGGCAGCAGCGACCAGGTAGGTACCTGTCTCGATGCGGTCCGGCATCACGCGGTAGGTGGCCGAGTGCAGGCGCTCGACGCCATCGATGGTGATGGTGTCGGTACCCGCGCCCTGGACATTGCCGCCCATGGCATTGATGAAGTTGGCCAGGTCGACCACTTCAGGCTCGCGTGCGGCGTTCTGCAACACGCTGCGGCCCTTGGCCAGGGCAGCGGCCATCATGATGTTCTCGGTACCGGTGACGCTGACGGTGTCGAAGAAGAAGTGCGCGCCGCGCAGGCCACCCTCAGGCGCCTTGGCCTTGATGTAGCCACCTTCCACTTCGATCTTCGCGCCCATGGCCTCGAGGCCGCGGATGTGCAGGTCGACCGGGCGCGAACCAATCGCGCAACCGCCAGGCAGGGCCACTTCGGCTTCGCCGAAACGGGCAACCATGGGGCCCAGCACCAAGATCGAGGCGCGCATGGTCTTGACCAGCTCGTAAGGCGCAACCAGGGTCTTGATGGTGCGTGGGTCAATCTCCACCGACAGCTTTTCGTCGATCACAGGCTCGATGCCCATGCGGCCGAACAGCTCGATCATGGTGGTGATGTCGTGCAGGTGTGGCAGGTTGCCCACGGTGACCGGGCCATCGGCCAGCAGGGTCGCCGCCAGAATCGGCAGGGCTGCGTTCTTCGCGCCCGAAATGCGGATCTCGCCGTCAAGGCGAGCGCCGCCAGTAATAATCAGTTTGTCCATTGGAGTCTCGCCGCCAAGTTGGCTCAGGTGCGCTCAGCCCAGGCTGCGCTGCTGAAAAATTTCATGGTTACCGCATGGATGCTGCCATTGGCGATCCAGGGATTAAGGTGAGCATAGATCGCCTGCTGACGCTTGACCGGGCTCAGGCCAGCCAACTCGTCGCTGATCACGTTCAACTGGAAGTTGCAGCCTTCGCCTTCAACTTCGACCCGGGATCCCGGCAATTTTTCTTCAAGGAAGCTTTTAACTTCTACGGCCTGCATGCTCAACCTCAATCGGCGCCCGATGCGCACGGGTCGGCCATCATACAAAAAAGCCCCTCGCCTGCGAAGCCCACTGAGGGCGTGCGCTGACCGAGGGGCCATCCTTCAGTGCATAGCCATCAAGTGGCCAGCACTTCATCGAGGTCATAAACCCCGGCAATTTCCCGCATGTCGTCGGGCATACCGCGTACTTCGAAGGCCTTGCCGGCCGCCTGGGCATCGCGGATAAACGCCAGCAGCAGCGACAGGCCGACGCTGGACGATTTCGCCACGGCCGAGCAATCCAGCACCATGTGCGGCTCGCGCGAGGCGTCGATCAATGCCTTGCCTTGCTTGCGCAAGGCCGGGCCGCTGCGATAGTCCAGCACGCCGGTCAAACGCAGTACGCCCGGCTCGGCCATGCTTACGCCAGCCTCACTCATTGCACTGCCTTCTCGGGCGACTTATCGGCGGTTTCCTTGGCCTTGGCCACTTCACCGGCCCAACCGTCGATGGTCTTGTCCAGGTTGTTGCCGTTGCGCTGCATGGCATCGGCGAACTGATCGCGGAACAGTTTGCCGATGTTGATGCCGTTGACGATGACGTTACGCACCTTCCACTCGCCGGCAATGTTTTCCAGGGTGTACTGCACCGGGTACACGGCGCCGTTGTTGCCGGTCACCTTCATGCCGACGCTGGCACGCTTGCCGTCATCAGCCTTGGCCGGATCAACGACGATACCCTGGTTGTTGTATTCCAGCAGGGCGTTGCCATAGAACTGCATCAGGCTGCGCTTGAAGTTCTCCTGGAAGCGCTGCATCTGCTCAGGCGTGGCCTTGCGCGAATACTTCACGGTCATGATGCTGCGGGAAATGCCGTCAGCGTCCACCACCGGGCCAAGGATGCGGTTGAGCGCATCGTAGAAGGCGTTGGGGTTGGACTTGTACTGATCCTTGTTGGCCTTGAGGTCGCCAAGCAATTCGTTGGTCGTGCCTTGCACCACATCGTGAGGCGTCTGCGCCGCCACGGTCAGCAAAGGGAAGGCCGCCAGCAGGACCAGCAGGCCACGTCGCAGGATCGAAATCATGGAAACTCCTTAATTAGCCGGTTGCGCTTCTTTCGGTTCCTTGCCAACGGAGTTGAGCAGGAACTTGCCAATCAGATCTTCCAGCACCAGTGCCGACTGGGTGTCGTGGATGGTCGCGCCATCCTTGAGCACCTGGTCTTCACCGCCCACGCTGATGCCGATGTACTTCTCGCCAAGCAAACCGGCGGTCAGGATCGAGGCAGTGGAGTCGGTCGGCAGGTTGTCTACCGTCTTGTCCAGCTGCAACGTTACCCGACCGGTGTAGGAATCGCGGTCCAGATCGATGGCGGTGACCTTGCCGATGGTCACACCGGCCATGGTCACTTTAGCTCTGACCGTCAAACCGGCGATATTGTCGAAGTAGGCATAAACTTTATAGGTATCGCTGCTCGGGCTGGCCGACAGCCCGCTGACACGCAGGGCCAGCAGCAGCAGCGCCAGGATCCCGGCCAGGAGGAACAGGCCGACACCGATTTCCAGGGTGCGGTTTTGCATCAGAAATCTCCAAACATCAAGGCGGTCAGAATAAAGTCCAGACCCAGGACAGCCAACGAGGCATAGACCACGGTCTTGGTGGTGGCACGGCTGATCCCTTCTGAGGTGGGCTCACAGTCGTACCCCTGGAATACGGCGATCCAGGTGGTGACGAAGGCGAACACCAGGCTCTTGATCAAGCCGTTCAGCACGTCGTCGGTGAAGGAAACACTGTTCTGCATGTTGGCCCAGAACGAGCCCTCGTAGACGCCCAGCCAATCCACGGCGACCCACGACCCACCCCAGATGCCGACCACGCTGAAAATCAGCGCCAGCAGCGGCAGCGAGATAAAGCCGGCCCACAGGCGTGGCGCAACGATGTACTTGAGCGGGTCGACGCCGATCATTTCCAGGCTCGACAGCTGCTCGGTGGACTTCATGTTGCCAATCTCGGCGGTCAGCGCAGACCCTGCGCGGCCGGCGAACAACAGTGCGGTCACCACCGGCCCAAGCTCACGCAACAGGGTCAGGGCCACCATCTGCCCGACCGCCTGTTCAGAGCCGTACTTGGTCAGGATGCTGTAGCCCTGCAGCGCCAGCACCATGCCGATGAACACACCAGACACAACGATGATCGCCAGCGACAGCACGCCCACCGAGTACAGCTGCTTGGTCAGCAGCTGGAAGCCACCGCCAATACCGCCACGCCCGATCAGCGCATGAAACAGAAACAGACAGGAACGCCCGAGCACGGCCAGCACGTCGATCGCCGAGCGACCGAACAGGCGAACACGTTCGAGTAAGGATTTTCTGCGCATCAACGCGCCCCCAGCAGGTCGGCGCGGTAATCAGGCGCGGGAAAGTGGAAGGGTACCGGGCCATCCGGGTCGCCTTTCATGAACTGGCGAATACGCGGGTTGTCCGAGCCCATCAGCTCGTCAGGCGTGCCCTGCCCCAGCACCTGGCCATCCCCTACCACGTAGATGTAGTCGGCAATGCTGGCGGTTTCGGCCAGGTCGTGGGAAACCACGATGCTGGTGATGCCCAAGGCATCGTTGAGCAGGCGGATCAGGCGCACCAGTACCCCCATGGCGATCGGGTCCTGGCCGACGAACGGTTCGTCGTACATGAGGATCTGCGGGTCCAGGGCGATTGCACGCGCCAGCGCCACCCGGCGCTTCATGCCACCGGACAGTTCGTCAGGCATCAGGTCGATGGCACCGCGCAGGCCGACAGCCTGCAGTTTCATCAACACGATGTCGCGAATCATCTCTTCCGACAGCTGGGTGTGCACGCGTAGCGGGAAGGCCACGTTCTCGAACACATCGAGGTCAGTGAACAGCGCGCCGCTCTGGAACAGCACGCCCATCTGCTTGCGCGCGTCGAACAGGTCGCTGCGCGACAGCGTCGGCAGGTTCTGCCCGGCAACCCATACCTCGCCGCTGGACGGACGCAGTTGCGCACCCATCAGGCGTAGCAATGTGGTCTTGCCGCAACCCGATGGCCCCATGATGCCGGTGACCTTGCCGCGCGGGATGCGTATGTCGACATTGCTGAAAATGCTGCGCGAACCGCGCTTGAAGGTAAGCCCCTTCAACTCGACCGCGTAGGCGCTATCCACACTCATCTAGACTCCTTGCTAGTGCAGCCTCGTCCTAGTGGACGCTTGCCCTCATCGTGAAGGCACACGTGCCCCTGACAGGCCGAATAGCGGCGAACTATAGCACCGCTGACAGGGCGGCCCCAAGGCCATGGAACGTGTCGTTCAGCACAACGACAGACTTCCATGGCATTTGCCGGGCAATCGAAAGGATGAGGCTTTCTTCCATTGCGGCTATAATCGCCGCCTTTTCATCAGGCATTGTTTGACGACATGAGCCAATCCAGTGAGCTGATCCAGTCCGCCCTGCGCACCTTGCGCCTCGAAGTCGAGGCCGTGGAAAGCCTGGCGCCGCGTATCGACGCCAACTTCGTCAAGGCCTGCGAGCTGATTCTGGCCAGCAAGGGCCGGGTCGTGGTGGTCGGCATGGGCAAGTCGGGGCATATCGGCAACAAGATCGCCGCCACCCTGGCCAGCACCGGCACGCCTGCGTTCTTCGTGCACCCGGCCGAAGCCAGCCATGGCGACATGGGCATGATCACCCGGGACGATGTCATCCTGGCCCTGTCCAACTCCGGCAGCACCGCAGAAATCATCACCTTGCTGCCGCTGATCAAGCGTCTCGGCATCCAGCTGATCAGCCTGACCGGCAATGCCGATTCGCCCCTGGCCCAGGCTGCCGAGGTCAACCTCGACGCCCGCGTCACCCAGGAGGCCTGCCCACTGAACCTGGCCCCCACCTCTTCGACCACCGCAGCGCTGGTGCTGGGCGACGCCCTGGCCATCGCCCTGCTCGAAGCCCGTGGCTTCACTGCCGAAGACTTCGCCTTTTCGCACCCCGGTGGCGCCCTTGGCCGCCGCCTGCTGCTCAAGGTCGAGAACGTGATGCACGCAGGCGCCGAACTGCCCCAGGTGGCACGCGGCACCCTGCTCAAGGACGCGCTGCTGGAAATGTCGCGCAAAGGCCTGGGCATGACCGTGATCCTCGAGCCGGACGGCAAACTGGCCGGGATCTTCACCGACGGCGACCTGCGCCGCAGCCTGGACCGCAATATCGACATGCACACCACCTTGATCGACCAGGTGATGACCGTGCATGGCAAGACCGCCCGCGCCGAAATGCTGGCCGCCGAGGCCCTGAAAATCATGGAAGACCACAAGATCAACGCGCTGGTGGTGGTCGACCAGGACGACCGCCCGACCGGCGCCCTGAACATGCACGACCTGTTGCGCGCCGGAGTAATGTAAATGACCCAGGATTTGATTCAACGTGGCCAGGCCATCAAGCTTGCCGTGTTCGACGTTGACGGCGTGCTCACCGACGGCCGCCTGTACTTCCTCGAAGACGGCAGCGAGTTCAAGACTTTCAACACCCTCGACGGCCAGGGCATCAAGATGCTCATGGCATCGGGCGTGACCACGGCAATCATCAGCGGGCGCAAAACCCCGGTGGTCGAGCGCCGTGCGAAAAACCTCGGCATCCCGCACCTGTACCAGGGCCGCGAGGACAAATTGGTGGTACTCGACGGCTTGCTCGCCGAACTCGGCCTAAGCTATGAACAAGTCGCCTACCTGGGCGACGACCTGCCTGACCTGCCGGTGATCCGCCGGGTCGGCCTGGGCATGGCGGTGTCTAACGCCGCCCCCTTCGTTCGCCAACATGCGCACGGGGTGACCCAGGCCCGCGGCGGTGAAGGCGCGGCGCGTGAATTTTGTGAACTGATCATGCAGGCCCAGGGCACCCTGGACGCTGCCAACGCACATTACCTTTAAGGCTGCTCATGTTCAGCAAGAAAGCCCGCAATATTGTGCTGCTCGTGGCCATCGGCGCCCTGCTGGCGGCGATCGGCTACTGGAATGTCAGCCCCGAGAGCTTCCTCGACCAGCCCACGGCCCAGGTCGACGAGAGCGCCATCGACTACTACGCGATCAATGCCCACAGCGTGCAGTTCCTGCCCGACGGCAAGTTGCAGTACGAAATGACCGCCGACAAGGTCGAACACCTGACAGCCACCGAGGTCACACTGGTGACCACGCCAGACCTGCACATGTACCGCGGCACCGAGTATCCGTGGCACGTGCAAAGCGTGCGTGCCGAGGTCAACCCGGACGGCACCGAGGTCGAGCTGATCGACCAGGTGCGCATTGCCCGCACCGACGAAAAGAAGCGTGAAACGATTATCACCAGCTCACGCATGACCGTATTCCCGCAGAAGCAATATGCGCAGACCGAGCAAGCCGTTAGAATCGACGGCGCCGGTGGCACGACCACGGGCAAAGGAATGAAAGCGTATTTGAAAGAAGGCAGGATGGACCTGCTCTCTAACGTAAGAGGACAGTATGAGGCTCGTTAAAACCCTCCCCCTTTTGCTCAGCCTGAGCGCAGCACTGGGAAGCGCGAGCGCCTTCGCCCTGCCGACCGACCGTGACCAGCCTATCCGCATCCAGGCCGACAACGCGCACCTGGACGACAAGCAAGGCGTGGCCACCTATACCGGTGACGTGATCATCACCCAAGGTTCGATGATGATCAAAGGCAACACCGTGACCATGACCCGCGCCGCCAACGGCGACATCGACGTGGTGACCTCGGTGGGCAACCTGGCCTACTTCGAGCAACAGCAGAGCGCCGCCAAGCCCGACAAGATGAAAGGCTGGGCCGTGACCATCCAGTACCAGGCACAGAAAGACACGGTGATCCTTACCGACCGTGCCAAGGTCGAGAACGAAGGCAACACCACCGAAGGCGAGAAGATCGTCTACAACACCAAGTCCCAGGTGGCGACCGCCGGTCGTGGCGGCAATGTCACTGCACCGCGTCAGCGCATCGACATGGTGATCCAGCCGAAGAAGAAGGCCGAGTAAATGGCAACCCTCAAAGCCCAGCACCTGGCCAAGAGCTACAAAGGGCGGCAAGTCGTGCGCGACGTCAGCCTTTCGATCGACAGCGGTCAGATCGTCGGCCTGCTCGGCCCCAACGGCGCCGGCAAGACCACCTGCTTCTACATGATCGTCGGCCTGGTCCAGGCCGACCAGGGCCGCGTTCTCATCGACAACCTGGATGTCAGCCACCAGCCCATGCACGGTCGCGCACGCGCCGGCATCGGCTATCTGCCGCAGGAAGCCTCGATCTTCCGCAAGCTGTCGGTGGCCGACAACATCATGGCCATCCTCGAGACCCGCAAGGAGCTCGACCGTGACGGCCGCCGCAAAGAGCTGGAAAGCCTGTTGCAGGAATTTCACATCAGCCACATCCGCGACAACCTCGGGATGAGCCTGTCCGGTGGCGAACGCCGCCGTGTCGAGATTGCCCGCGCCCTGGCGACCGCACCAAAGTTCATCCTGCTGGACGAACCTTTCGCCGGTGTCGACCCGATTTCGGTAGGCGACATCAAGCAGATCATCCACCACCTCAAGGCCAAAGGTATCGGGGTACTGATCACTGACCACAACGTCCGTGAAACCCTGGATATCTGCGAAACCGCCTACATCGTCAACGATGGCCAACTGATCGCAGAAGGCGACGCAGAGACCATCCTGGCCAACGAGCTGGTCAAGGAGGTTTACCTGGGGCACGAGTTCCGACTCTGATCTCCAGGCCGTGCCCGGAGCACTGCTTTGCGGCTTGACAGGGTTTAAGTTGTTACAGTGCTCTAGGCAAACGCTACAATTTAAGGCATAAAACTTGCTTGAATTTGGCGCTTCGGCGCCCTCGTGTAGTGGATGGCGCATGCGCGCCGGCGAACAAGGTATTAAGCCCCTGCCATGAAACCATCGCTCGTCCTAAAAATGGGCCAGCAACTGACGATGACACCGCAGTTGCAACAGGCCATCCGCCTACTTCAGCTCTCCACCCTGGACCTTCAGCAGGAAATCCAGGAAGCGCTGGAGTCCAATCCGATGCTCGAACGTCAGGAAGACGGCGACGACTTCGACAACAGCGACCCGATGGCGGACAACGCCGAGAACAAACCGGCCGCCGAAGTCCAGGACAACAGCTTCCAGGAAAGCACCGCGAGTGCCGAAAACCTGGAAGACGGTGAGTGGAACGAGCGAATCCCCAATGAGCTTCCGGTCGACACGGCCTGGGAAGACATCTACCAGACCAGCGCCAGCAGCCTGCCCAGCAACGATGACGACGAATGGGACTTCACCACCCGCACGTCGGCCGGCGAGAGCCTGCAAAGCCACCTGCTATGGCAGCTGAACCTGGCACCGATGTCCGATACCGACCGCCTGATCGCGGTTACCCTGATCGACAGCATCAACGGCCAGGGTTACCTGGAAGACACCCTCGAGGAAATCTGCGCCGGCTTCGACCCAGAGCTGGATATCGAACTCGACGAAGTCGAAGCGGTGCTGCATCGCATCCAGCAGTTCGAACCTGCCGGCATCGCGGCGCGCAACCTCGGCGAATGCCTGCTGCTGCAACTGCGCCAGCTGCCGGCCAGCACACCCTGGATGGCCGAGGCCAAGCGCCTGGTCACCGACTTCATCGACTTACTGGGTGGCCGCGACTACAGCCAGCTGATGCGGCGCATGAAGCTCAAGGAAGATGAACTGCGCCAGGTCATCGAGCTGGTGCAGAGCCTCAACCCGCGGCCTGGCTCGCAGATCGAGTCCAGCGAACCGGAATACGTGGTGCCCGATGTCATCGTGCGCAAGGACAGCGACCGCTGGCTGGTCGAACTGAACCAGGAGGCGATCCCGCGCCTGCGCGTCAACCCGCAGTACGCAGGCTTCGTGCGCCGCGCCGACACCAGCGCCGACAACACGTTCATGCGCAACCAGTTGCAGGAGGCGCGCTGGTTCATCAAGAGCCTGCAGAGCCGCAACGAGACGCTGATGAAGGTGGCCACGCAGATCGTCGAGCATCAACGCGGCTTTCTTGATCACGGTGACGAGGCGATGAAGCCCCTGGTGCTGCACGACATCGCCGAGGCGGTGGGCATGCACGAGTCGACCATTTCGCGGGTGACCACGCAGAAGTTCATGCACACGCCCCGCGGGATCTACGAACTGAAATACTTTTTCTCGAGCCACGTCAGCACCTCCGAAGGCGGAGAATGCTCGTCTACGGCGATCCGCGCGATCATCAAGAAACTGGTTGCGGCGGAAAATCAGAAAAAGCCATTGAGTGACAGCAAGATCGCTGGTTTACTGGAGGCACAAGGCATCCAGGTAGCCCGTCGCACCGTCGCCAAGTACCGCGAGTCCCTCGGCATCGCACCGTCGAGCGAGCGCAAGCGACTGATGTAGCCCCTGAGATGAGCCACAGCGTTTGTGGGGCAGGTGCGAGACCTGCCTCTTTATGCACGGGCAACAAAGGAGAAGCTGTATGCAAGTCAATATCAGTGGACAGCATGTAGAAGTCACCCCACCGCTGCGTGATTATGTGGAGCAGAAGCTCAAACGCGTAGCGAGTCACTTCGACAAGATCACCAACGTGCAGGTCATCATGAAAGTCGAGAAGCTGCAGCAGAAGGTCGAAGCGACCCTGCAGATTCCTGGCGGTGAAGTGGTTGCCAATGCCGAAGACCAAGACATGTATGCAGCAATCGACGCCTTGGCCGACAAGCTCGACCGCCAACTGAAAAAACACAAGGAAAAACAGCAAAGCCTGCTGCAAGGTGCAGCTGCCCGCTGATCCCCCTCATCCATGATCCGACTTGAAACCATCCTGACCCCCGGCCGTTCCCTCGTGAACGTGCCGGGCGGCAGTAAGAAGCGCGCCCTCGAAAAGGTCGCCAATCTCATCGCCAACCAAGTGCCAGAACTGGAGATGCAAGACGTCTTCGAAAAACTGGTCGCCCGTGAAAAGCTCGGCTCGACCGGTTTCGGCAACGGCATCGCCATCCCCCACTGCCGACTCGAAGGATGTACCGCCCCGGTCAGCGCATTGCTGCACCTGGAGGCACCGATCGACTACGACGCCATCGATGGCGCGCCTGTGGACCTGCTGTTCGTCCTGCTGGTGCCCGAAGCTGCCACCGATGCGCACCTGGAACTGCTGCGCCAGATCGCCAGCATGCTCGATCGCAAAGAGGTTCGTGATCGCCTGCGTGCCGCCAGCAGTGACGAGGCCCTGTACCAGGTTGTCCTGGACGTACAGAACGAGCACTGAACATGCACCTGATCATCGTCAGCGGCCGGTCCGGCTCCGGCAAGAGCACCGCCCTCGATGTCCTGGAAGACAACGGTTTCTATTGCATCGACAACCTTCCCGCCGGGCTGCTGCCGCAGCTTGCGGAAGATGCCTTGATCAATACCGAGTTGCTGCAACCCAAGGTCGCCGTGTCGATTGACGCGCGCAACCTGCCCAGCCACCTGACGCGTTTCCCCGAGCTGCTCGAAGAGGCCCGTGCCCGGCATATCAAGTGTGATGTGCTGTACCTGGATGCCGACGAAGATACCCTGCTCAAGCGCTTTTCGGAGACCCGTCGGCGCCACCCGCTGACCAATGCCGACCGTTCCTTGGCAGAGGCGATACGCGTTGAAAGCGATATGCTGGGGCCGATCGCCGACCTTGCCGACCTCAAGATCGACACCACCAGCCTCAACCTTTACCAGTTGCGCGACTCGATCAAGCTGCGCCTGCTCAACCAACCAGAGCCTGGCACCGCGTTCCTGGTCGAATCCTTTGGCTTCAAGCGTGGTATGCCGGTCGATGCCGACCTGGTGTTCGACGTGCGCTGCCTGCCCAACCCCTACTGGAAGCCCGAATTGCGTGAGCATTCTGGTCTCGAACAACCGGTAATCGACTACCTCGCCGCCCAGCCGGACGTCGAAGAGATGTTCAACGACATTTCCAGCTACCTGCTTAAATGGCTGCCCCGCTTCGCCGCCAGCAACCGCGCCTACGTTACCATCGCCATTGGCTGCACCGGTGGCCATCACCGGTCGGTGTACCTGACCGAACGCCTCGGCACGTTGCTGCAGCAATCCCTGAAAAACGTCCAGGTCCGCCACCGCGACCTCTAGCCCACAGGATCCACCCCACGATGCCCGCCCGCAAAATCACCATCATCAACAAGCTGGGCCTGCATGCCCGGGCGGCGGCCAAGTTCGTCGGCGTGGCCGGGCGCTTTCCCTGCCAGGTCAGGGTAGGCCGCGCGCCAGACAAGCTGGTGGACGGCAAGAGCATCATGGCGGTGATGATGCTCGCGGCAGGCAAAGGCACCGAAGTGCACTTGCTGACCGAAGGCGAACAGGACAACGACGCGCTGGACGCGCTGGTCGAGTTGATCAACAACTACTTCGACGAAGGCGAGTAGGGAACGCTGGGCTTGTCACAACACCTTCAGCGCCTGTGAGATCGAGCGCCGCCCGCGCGGCGCTTCGCAGCACAAGGCTGCTCCTACATCTGTTTCGGGCCAGTAACGCCTGTGCCAGCGCGATACCGTCTTGTTTTCACAACACGATATCGTGCCATATGCCAAGGGGCGTGCGCCTATGACGCTGGGGTAATTGGCCCGAAACAAATGTAGGAGCAGCCTTGTGCTGCGAAGCGCCGCGCGGGCGGCGCTCGGCCTTACAGGCCCAGACAATCTCCCGCCGAACGGTCGCAACCACGACACAATCATCATGGCGCAATCAATTCAAGACATCGCCGTGTCCATCACCATCATCAGGCAAAAGCCGATACACAACCCCAAACTGGCCAGACGGTGATGCCCATTGCTACGCGACTCGGGGATGATCTCCTGGGTCACCACCAGCAGCATCGCCCCTGCGGCACACGCCAGGCCCAACGGCAACAGCAGTTCGGCAACATTCACCAGCCAGGCACAGATAACCGCTGCCACCGGTTCGACCAGGCCTGAAGCGGCACCAATCAGGAATGCCTTGAAACGCGGCATGCCCGCCCCCGCCAGCACCAGCGCAATCACCAGCCCTTCCGGCACATCCTGCAAAGCGATGCCCATCGCCAAACTGTCGGCATCGGCCATGCCGCCGCCCGCAGACACGCCGATGGCCATGCCTTCAGGAATGTTGTGGGCGATGATGGCGATCACGAACAACCAGATTCGCGCGGCGATCACCGGCTGGTTGCCCGTGCCGACCAAGGCTTCTGGCGAGGCACCGGAGACCTTGAGGTCGACCAGGAACAGGCACAAGGCGCCAAACATCAGGCCAAAGCTGATCAGGCCGCCCGCGCCCCAAGGGCTGAAGCCTATGCCTTGCGCCGCCTCCAGCCCCGGGATTATCAGGGAAAACGCGGTGGCCGCCAGCATCACACCCGCGCCGAAGCCCAGCAGTGTGTCGGCCAGCGCCACCGGCATGTTACGAATCACCAACACCGGTACCGCGCCCAGCGCTGTCCCCAACGCACACAATGCGCCCCCTTCGAGGGCACGCAGCATGCGCGGCTCCAGGCCCAGCCAGGCAATGCCCTGCGCCAGCAGCAATGCTGTGCCCGCCAGCAACAGCAAGGTTCCTATCGCCAGACGAAACAGACGCACGCTGCTGACGGACAACACCTGTGAACGCATACCGGATCGACTCACTTCAAGGCTTCGAGATAACGACGTTCCACTTCCGCCCAGTCGACGACGTTGTAGAAGGCACCGATGTATTCAGGGCGACGGTTCTGGTATTTCAGGTAGTAGGCGTGCTCCCACACGTCCAACCCGAGAATCGGCGTGTTGCCGTGCATCAGCGGGCTGTCCTGGTTACCGCTGCTTTCGACCACTAACGTGTTACCCGGGGTGACGCTGAGCCAGGCCCAGCCACTGCCAAAGCGGGTCAGCGCTGCTTTGGTGAAGGCGTCCTTGAACGCGTCGAACCCACCCAGCTCGGCCTCGATGGCCTTGGCAACCTGACCGTGTGGCTGGCCGCCGCCGTGTGGCGCCATCACCGTCCAGAACAGTGTGTGGTTGGCGTGGCCGCCGCCTTGGTTGATCACGGCAGCCTGCAGCTTTTCTGGCAACTGCTTGACCGCGCCTACCAGCTGCTCCACCGGCCATTCGGCCCATTCGGTGCCTTCGATGGCAGCGTTGAGGTTGTTGATGTAGGTCTGGTGGTGCTTGCTGTGGTGAATTTCCATGGTCTGGGCATCGATGTGCGGCTCCAGCGCATCGTAGGCATAAGGCAACGCAGGCAAGGTATGTGGCATATCAATGGATTCCGTAAGCGTGGGTTCTGGGTGTCACGCCTGTTTGCGCGGCCAGCTCGCTGGCGGCGGGGGCGTGACGGTTGAGCAAGCGCTCGGTGCGCGGGTACTGTCCGTACTCGGCAATGAAACTCAGCAATTCGGTGTAGGTGCGTGAACTGTGGCGCAGCGCTGCATCCCGCAGCGCCTGGGGCAAGCGCGCTTCCTGGCTGGCCTGGAGCAGGCGCTGGTGTGCAGAGCACAGGTAGTCGGCGCTCTCGTGCGGCTGGTTCAGGCGCAGGTGCAGGTCGGCCAGGTTGTGGTGAGCGATGACGAACACCGCCACCGCTTCGTCGACGTCATGCCAGCGCTCGAACAGCACCTGGGCCAAGGCCAAGGCTTGCAGGTAGTGTTCCCGGGCATCGACCCATTCACCTTGCTCGAACAGGCGGTTGGCGGTTTCAGTGGTGCGTTTCCAGTGCTGCATGACGTTTCTCCTGAGCGCAATGGCTCGTACGCTCGGCGGTGACGCTGAGTCAGATACCGCCGGCCGTGAGTTTTTCCGGGTCCAGCAGGGCCTCGAGCTGGTCACGCGACAAGTCGGTGTGCTCCAGCGCCACGTCGATGATCGGGCGGCCCTGCTTGTAGGCGGTCTTGGCGATTTCGGCGGCCTTGAGGTAGCCGATGATCGGGTTCAGCGCAGTGACCAGGATCGGGTTGCGCGCCAGCGCCTCTTTGAGCTTGCTTTCATTGACCTTGAAGGTGGCGATGGCCTTGTCGGCCAGCAGGCGGCTGACGTTGGCCATCAGCTCGATGCTTTCCAGCAGGTTGCGGGCAATCACCGGCAACATGACGTTCAGCTCGAAGTTGCCCGACTGCCCGGCGATGGCGATGGTCGCGTCATTGCCGATCACCTGCGCGGCGACCATGGCGGTGGCTTCCGGGATCACTGGGTTGACCTTGCCCGGCATGATCGACGAGCCCGGCTGCAAGCCTTGCAGCTCGATCTCGCCAAGGCCGGCCAAGGGGCCGGAGTTCATCCAGCGCAGGTCGTTGGCGATTTTCATCAGTGCCACGGCGGTGGTCTTGAGCTGGCCGGAAAGGGCCACCGCCGTGTCTTGCGAGCCGATCAGCGCAAACAGGTTTTGCCCGGGAGTGAACTCGACCTGGGTCAGGGCAGTCAGCTGACGCGCGAAACCGGCAGCGAAATGTGGATGGGCGTTGATGCCGGTCCCGACGGCGGTACCGCCCTGGGCCAGCGCCTGCAAGCTCGGCAGGGTCGCCTCAATGTGCGCCAGCGCGCCGTTGATTTGCGCCGCCCAGCCGTCGAGCACCTGGCTCATGCGCACGGGCATGGCGTCCATCAGGTGAGTGCGGCCGGTTTTTACAAAGGCGTGCACCTGCACCGACTTGGCCTCGATCACCTGCACCAGGTGCCGCAACGCTGGCAGTAGCTGCTCGTGCAGCGCCAAGGCGGCACTGACATGGATGGTGGTCGGGATGATGTCGTTGCTGCTCTGGCCGCAGTTCACATGGTCGTTGGCATTGACCGCATCACCGAGCACCCGGCTGGCCAGGGTGGCGATCACTTCGTTGGCGTTCATGTTCGAACTGGTGCCGGAACCTGTCTGGAACACGTCCACCGGGAAATGCTGGATAAAATCTTCCGCAAGCAGTTGCTCGACCGCCTTCACGATGGCCTGGCCTTGGTCGGCGGTCACTTGCTCCAGCTCGATGTTGGCCTTGGCCGCTGCCGCCTTGGCCAGCAGCAATGCGCGAATGAACTGGGCCGGCATGCGCTGGCCGCTGATCGGGAAGTTGTCGACCGCGCGCTGTGTCTGGGCGCCATACAGGGCCTCGGCAGGCACCTGAAGCTCACCCATGCTGTCACGCTCGATACGGGTATTACTCATCGTCTAATCCTTGCATCAGTTCATCGGGAGAAATCGAAGGCAGCAGCACGCAGTTGGCCAACTGCAGGGCGTAGGGCTGCCAGCGTTGGTTCTGTTCGCGGCGGTCGAGGTTGCGCAGGTCCAGCAACGGGCGCCAGGCCTGGTCCAGGCACAGGCAGCGCCAATGCCACGGCAGCATGCGGTCGCAGGCGGTATCCAGCAGCAGGCGGAAGGAGGTCAACGCCACCGTCCAGGACGAGGTTTCGGTGCAGCACACCAGGTAACGGCCTTCGGCCAGGTAGTGCTCGATAAGGCGCGGCTCATCGGGCTCGAGCGCGCAGCGAATGCGCCGACTGAGCCAGCGCCAGTTTTCCAAATAGGGCAATTCGTGAAGGACGGATTTCATGAACACCATCGCCAAGCAACTGGGTAATGATATTCATTATTAAGTGATAAATAGAATCACTTCAAGTGTGAATAGACTAAAGCAGTGAGGTCGGACGCATAAAAAAAACCCGGCACCAGGGCCGGGTTCTCTAAATCAGTCTGAAACAGACTGGGCTGTGCCGGCCTCTTCGCGGGTAAACCCGCTCCCACAGTACCTGAAGCCAGTCGGTGATCCTGTGGGAGCGGGTTACCCGCGAAGAGGCCAGAGCAGGTTACCTATCAGCTCCCTGCAACCGTCATTCGCTCGATCAGCACCGAGCCTGTATGGATATTGCTGCGTGTCTCTAGATCGTTACCGATCGCGACAATTTGCTGGAACATATCCTTCATGTTCCCGGCGATGGTCACTTCCTGCACCGCATGCTGAATCTCGCCGTTCTCGACCCAGAAACCCGCAGCCCCACGCGAATAATCGCCGGTCACCATGTTCAGGCCATGCCCCATCAGCTCGGTCACCAGCAAGCCACGCCCCATGCGGCGGATCAGGGCAGCCTGGTCTTCGACGCCATGGGTTACGTACAAGTTGTGAACACCACCGGAGTTGGCCGTGCTCGGCAGCCCGAGCTTGCGACCGGAATAGGTGCCCAGCAGGTACGACACCAACTCACCTTTGTCGACGAACGGTTTGGCATAAGTTGCCAAGCCATCGCCATCGAACGCGGCACTGCCCAAGGCCCGAGGAATATGCGGGCGCTCATCGAGGGTCAGCCAGCTTGGGAACAGGCGCTGGCCGAGTGTGCCTTCAAGGAACGATGACTTGCGGTACAGGTTGCCACCGGAAATCGCCGAAAGGAAGCTGCCGAACAGGCCGCCGGCCAGCTCCGCCGAGAACAGCACCGGCACTTCGCACGTTGGTACGGGGCGCGCGCCGAGGCGGCTGGCCGCACGCTGGGCTGCGCGCTGGCCGATGCTACGCGGGTCAGCCAGCAAGGTGCCTTGGCGGTTTACGTCATACCAGTAGTCACGCTGCATCTGCCCTTCGCCCTCAGCGATCATCACACAGCTCAGGCTGTGCCGGGTCGACGCATAACCACCGATGAATCCGTGGCTGTTGCCGTACACCCGGCACCCTTGATGGGTGTTAAGGGTGGTGCCATCGGCGTTGAGAATGCGGGCATCAGCGTCGAACGCCGCGGCCTCGCAGGCCAGGGCCATCTCGATCGCCTTCTCGGGTTCGATATCCCAGTCGTGATAAAGGTCCAGGTCCGGGATTTCCCGCGCCATCAACGCGGCATCGGCCAGCCCCGAGCACTCGTCTTCGGAGGTGTGCTTGGCGATGGCCAAGGCTGCGGCAACGGTCTCGCGGATCGCGTCTGGGCCACTCGCGGAGGTGCTGGCGGAGCCTTTGCGCTGGCCGACATAGAGGGTGATGCCAAAGCCTTGGTCACGGTTGAACTCGACCGTTTCGACCTCACGCTGGCGCACCGTGGTGGACAGGCCCTGCTCCAGCGACACCGCAACTTCGCAGGCACTGGCACCCTGGCGACGCGCTTCGGCGATGATCGCTTCGACCTGTTCCTGCAACGCTGGCAGGTCTTTCGGACCTACGCTCTGGACTGCACTCATGGTTCTCTCCACTCAAATTCTGCGTTCGGCGAGGGTCATTCTACGACCGGGCCGGACAAGCGGCCCCCGACTGGTTATCATGGCGGCGATTTCTAGCGGACTGCCACCATGGTTGATTCAAACGACGCCTACGACGGCGAAAAAAGCAAAACCCAGATCAAGCGCGAACTGCATGAACTGGTTGAACTCGGCGAGCGCCTCACTACGCTCAAGGCTGACACCCTGGCACGCCTGCCGTTGACCGACGAGCTACGCAAAGCGTTGGCCGAGGCCAGCAAGCACACAGCTCACGGAGCCCGCAAACGGCACATGTCGTTCGTCGGCAAGCTGATGCGCGTCCAGGACCTGGACGCCATCCATGCCTTGCTCGAACAGATGGACAGCTCGACCCGCCAGTACAACGAACGCTTCCACGGCCTGGAGCGCTGGCGCGACCGGCTCATCGACGGTAATGACGAAGACCTCGAGCGCTTCGTCAACGAATACCCCGACACCGATCGCCAGCAACTGCGCTCGCTGATCCGCCATGCCCAGCACGAAAAAGCGCGGAACAAGCCGCCTGCTGCTGCGCGCAAGGTGTTCAAGTACATCCGCGACCTCGACGAGCTGCAGCGCGGCTTGCGTTGATGCCGTGGGGCCGCGTTGCGGCCCATTCGCAGCGCAAGGCTGCTCCTACAGAGGCATGCGATACCTGTAGGAGCAGCCTTGCGCTGCGAAAGGACCGCAAAGCGGTCCCCAACGCCATCACGCGCCAGTACCGCCAACTGTGATCGCATCCAGCTTCAGCGTCGGCTGCCCTACCCCTACCGGCACCGATTGCCCATCCTTGCCGCAGGTCCCGACACCACTGTCCAGGGCCAGGTCATTGCCGACCATCGACACGCGGCTCATCGCCTCCGGTCCGTTACCAATCAGCGTTGCCCCTTTGACCGGCGCAGTAATCTTGCCGTCCTCGATCAGGTACGCCTCACTGGTGGAGAACACGAACTTGCCGCTGGTGATATCCACCTGGCCACCACCAAGGTTGGCGCAGTAGATGCCTTTTTTCACCGAGGCGATGATTTCTTGCGGGTCGCTCTCGCCGGCACGCATGTAGGTGTTGGTCATACGTGGCATCGGCAGATGCGCGTAGGACTCGCGACGGCCGTTGCCGGTCACCGCCATGCCCATCAGGCGGGCGTTCAGCTTGTCCTGCATGTAGCCTTTGAGCACACCGTTTTCGATCAGCGTGGTGCACTCGGTCGGGGTGCCTTCGTCATCCACGCTCAGTGAGCCACGGCGGCCTTCAAGGGTGCCGTCGTCGACGATGGTGCACAGCTTCGACGCCACCTGCTCACCGATGCGGCCACTGAACGCCGAGCTGCCCTTGCGGTTGAAGTCGCCTTCCAGGCCATGGCCTACCGCCTCATGCAACAACACACCCGACCAACCCGAGCCCAGCACCACCGGCAAGGTGCCCGCCGGCGCTGGAATCGCTTCCAGGTTCACCAGCGCCTGGCGCAAGGCCTCACGGGCATAGCCCATGACCTTCTCTTTGGTGAAGAACCGGTAGTCGGTACGCCCGCCACCGCCCTGGCCACCGCGTTCGCGGCGGCCATTCTGTTCGACGATGACACTGACGTTGAAACGCACCAGCGGGCGCACGTCGGCGGCCAGGCTGCCGTCAGCCGCGGCGATGAGAATGCGCTCCCAGACCCCGGCCATGCTCACGCTGACCTGCTGGATACGCGGGTCCAGCGCACGGGTCTCCGCGTCGACACGCTTGAGCAGGTCGACCTTGTCGGCGCGCGTCAGCACATCCAGCGGGTTGTCCGGAGCATACAGGGCGGTCACATCCTGGCTACGGAACGCCTGTACCGTGCCATTCTGCCCAGCGCGGGAAATCGAACGCGCGGCGCGGGCCGCCGAGGTCAAGGCTTCCAGGTTGATGGCATTGCTGTAGGCGAAGCCGGTCTTTTCACCGGATTGGGCACGTACGCCCACGCCCTGATCCAGGTTGAAGCTGCCCTCTTTGACGATGCCGTCCTCGAGCGCCCAGGTTTCCGAGATCTGGCCCTGGAAATACAAGTCGGCGGCATCGATGCCCGGGCCGGCCAACTCACCCAGCACAGCCTGCAGGCTGTCCAGGGTCAATCCGCCTGGGGCCAGGAGCTGCTCGCTGACGGTGGATAACATCTGGCTCATAGTCACTCCGAGGTGTGCGCAGGCCGCAAGGCGTCCTGCGAGAAAAAGCGCCGGTGCGATACCACCGGCATGCGCGCCCGAATGGACGCTTGTTCGTCAATGTCGCGCTCGGCGAGCAATACCGCTTCGCCCTGCGCCTGCTGCGCAACGATCCGCCCCCAAGGGTCGATGATCGCTGCATGGCCATGGGTTTCCCGTGGCCCTGGATGGGTGCCGCCCTGTGCTGCGGCCAACAGGTAGCACTGGGTCTCGATGGCGCGCGCGCGAATCAGCACGTCCCAGTGCGCCGCCCCCGTCACCGCCGTGAAGGCGGCAGGTGCGGTGATCAGTTCTGCCCCGGCTGCGCACAATGCGCTGTACAACTCGGGAAAGCGCAGGTCATAGCATACGCTCAAGCCCAGGCGCCCCACCGGGGTATCGGCCACCACCACCTGTGCGCCATGGGCATAATCGTCAGACTCGCGATAACGGCCGCGGTTGTCGGCGACGTCCACGTCGAACAGGTGCAACTTGTCATAGCGCGCGGCCACTTCACCGTCTTCATCGATCAACAACGAGCAGGCATGGGCCTTGGCATCAGGTTGGCCGACCGGTGGCAACGGCAACGTGCCGGCGACAATCCATAACTTGAGGTCGCGCGCCGTGCGTTTCAACCAGGGCAGGATAGGCCCTTCCCCCAAGGCTTCGGCACGCCCGATCGCCGCAGCATCCTTGCGCCCCATCGCAGCGAAGTTCTCTGGCAGCACGGCCAGGCGTGCGCCACCGAGCGCGGCCTGCTCAAGCAGGGCGCCGGCCCGCTGCAGGTTGGCCAGCACGTCGTCCTGGCTGACCATCTGGATCACCGCTGCCTTCATGACTACTCCTGGCGCTATTTCTCGAAAGGTTTCACAAATGTGATTCTAGGCTCTTTCCACGGCCCCTCGACGCGGTAATGCACGCTGGCAAAACGTGAGACCCGGTCGCCGATCAACCGATCCACAAGGAACAGCGCGCCCCCGACCGCTGGAGCACCGACGATCAACGCAGCCAGCGGCAGGTTGTTGGTGACCGGCAGGGTCACCTGCAGGTTGGCATCCACCCGGTCACGGACCATGTCCAAGGTGCCCTCGAGCTCGAAGTTGCTCGAAGGGCCGGTCACCGTAATCGGTTCACGGGTCACGTATACGCCATTACTGGCCACCAGCAGGCCTTTGACCCGGTCATAGGCCAGGCCTTTTTCGAACAAGTCGGAGAAGTCCAGGCGCAGGCGACGACCGATGGAGTTGAAATTGAGCAGGCCGAACACGCGCAAGGCCTGGGCACTGCCTTCGACTTCGACAAACTGGCCGGTACGCAATGCCGCGTCCATGCTCCCAGAGAAGCGGTTCAGGCCCACCCAGGCAGGTGAACCGGGCCAACGGCCATCGACATCCAGGCGGAAATCGCGGCTGGTCACGGTAGGCGCGAACCCCCACGCCTTGAGCACATCGGCCAGGTTCTTGCCATCCAGGCGCCCTTTGTACCAGCTGCTGGTGCTGCCCGGCTGGCCTTCCCAGCCACCGCCGCCGTCGATGCGCAGGCCTTTGAAGTCCAGGTCGATATCGTCTGCCGACACGCCGCGCGCGGTTGGGCGCAGCTTGATCGAGGCGCTGCCGAACAGGTCGTCGCCGCGGTAGAGCTTGTCGATGCTCAGGTCCAGCGCAGGTACCTTGCGCGGGTCGAACGAGGCTAACGGGTCAGGCCCTTCCTCAGCCTGGGCCTGGGCCGGGTCGGCCGCCGGTAAGCGCAAGGTCTGCAAGCGAATCGACATGGGCGCGCCCTTGGCATCCGGCACGCGTGCGTTGCCGATGACTTCCTTGCTGTCCAGCCGCAGGTCCCACGCCGGGCCACCCCGGGCCAGGCGTACCACCGCCTGGTTGAGGTCCATGCCGAAGGCCTTCAGTTGGCCAATGCTCAGGTCGACGCTTTGCAGGATCTGCCGCGCACTGCCACCAGGGTCATCACCGCCCAGGCTGGCCACCTTGGCCTGCCACGGGGCCAGGTCGAGTGTTTCCAGGCGCCCACGTACGCGCAAGCCTTGGCCGGCCGGTACTTGTGCCTGCCCCGTGCCCAGCAGCAATTCGCCGCGGCCCTGGGCCAGCTTGTCGGAAGGCGCGGCATAGGCGAAGCGCGCGAGGTCGGCATAACCGGCGTCAATGCGCCGCTCCGAGCCTTGCAGGTTCATGCTGAAACGGCTGTCGCGGGTGTCCGCAGCGGCCTTGCCGAAGGGCGCAGGCAAGTCGATGGCAAGGCCCTTGAGTGAGGAATTGACGCTAAGGCTGTTGTCCCGGCTGCCCAGGTTGAGCTGCAACTGATACGGCAAGTCGCCCGAGGCCGGCAAGGCCTGGTTGAATTGCAGCCACTCGGTCAGCGCCTTCAGCGCGACCTGGCCATTGGCGTTGATGCGGGTCTGCATCTGCCCTGGCGCGCCCTCGGCAACGATCTGCGCGGTGACCGGCTTGCCGAACGCCTGCAAGCTGATGTTCTTGCCACTGAGCCCTTTGTCCAAATCGAAGCTGAAGTCGCCTTTCAGGCGGTTCAACTCCAGGCTAGGCGGGGCCACCTTGAGGCGGGCATCAGCGGTGGCGAAGTCCACCTGAACTTTGGGCCGTTCCCCGTGGGCCAGGGGGATATCGAGCTTGACCTTGCCCTTGAGCGGGCCCTCGCCTTCCCAGCCGGCGAAGATCTCGCCCGTGCCGATCGGCGCCTCTTTGAGAATTTTCAGGCCGTCGTCCAGGCCCCCGTCGAAATCGCCATCGAGATACAGGTGGCTGTGCTGGTCACCCTCGACGTGGGGGATATCGACACTGACGTCACTGACCTTGGTGTCGAGCAACAGGCCATGGTGAGCCTTGATGCGCACACCGCTGTCCTCGATCAGCACATCACCGTCCACCTGCTGCACCTGTGGCCAGCCGGGCTGGAAGTCCAATACCGCGTCGCGCACCTTGAAGAACAGGCTGATACTGCGCGCCTCTGGCGCGGCGCCATGGTTCAGCGAGCCTTGGTACTGGAAGTAACCCTCGTCCACGGTGCCTTTGACGATCGCACTGCGCAGCCATTCGTCGAGGGCCGGGCTCAGCACTTCGGGCAGGTACTTGGCCGTGTAGCGGCCATCGCCCTCGGTCAAGCCGACGCGCAGGTCCATGTAGTCCTCGCGGCCCTCTTCGAACAGCAGGCGAATGAGGAAGTCACCGGCGATCTTGCCCTCCTCGCCCAGTACCTTCAGGTAGGGCGCGACGAGGGTGAAGCCTTCTTTGTCGAGGGCCCAGGTCAGGCGCGCATTGGCCTGCTGGTAATGCCAGGGTTTGGCGAAGATCGGGTACAGGTGCAGCATGAACGCATCGGTATCCAGCCGCAGCTCGCCGTGGCCCAGGTCACCACTGACGCTGCCGCTGACATTGCCGGCCGCGGGGGCACCGTGGTATGCGTTGAAACCAACCTTCTCTAGGTTGGCGGCAAACTGCAGGCGCTGGTCGCCTTCGGCTTTGGGCCGCGCCTCCAGGCGCACGTTGCGCAGCGCGCCGGTGACTTTCAGGCCATCAACCACGGCCATGAGGTTGTCCGGCAGCGGTGCCAAGGCATCGATCAACGGGGTCAAGGGGGTGAGGTCGAGGCGGTCGGCCTGCACTTGCCAGCGCTCATCAGCGGGAGCCTGCCCTGGGCGCTGACGTAATTGAAGGTGGGATTCCCAACGGTTCTTGCCGATATTCATGGCCAGGGAATCGACCATCACATCAAAACCTTGCTCGTTGCGCTGGAACCACGCAGACAACGCCAGGTTCTCCAAGGTCGCTGCTTTGCGCTCGGCATAAGCGCCTTGTAGCTGGGGCGCATTGAGCCGGACCACGGCTTGCTGCAACTGGCCTTTGCCCCAGTCGACCCAGAACTCGCCACCCGCGCGCAATGCGCTGGCGTGCCACTTGCCCAGCAGGCTCGGCGGCAACCAGCGTGCCCAGTCGCTTTGCGGCAGGCTCAGGTAGGCGGCAACCTGGCCATCGCGCCAGGCCTCGGCCGACGCGCGGCTGCGCAGGTTCAGCGCCAGGGGCTGGCCGTCAGGCAGCGTGGCGCGCAGGTCGAGGGCCTGGCGCGAGGCACCGGCCTGCAAGCCCACGCTCACGTAGGTCAAGGTCAGGGGGTCGCGCTGCCAGGGATGCAGGGTTACCTGGCTGTCGAACACATCGATGCGCCCCAGCTGGCGCAGGCGCTGCAGCAACTCGGCGGGGTCGAGCGGGGCATCATCCTTCTTCGGCAGCCCTTCGAGGTTCCAGGCGCCTTGCGCGTCTTCGCGCAGGATCAGTTGCAAGCCACCCAGCTGGATACGTGCCAGGCGCACCTCACGGGAGGTCAGGCTGGCCCAGAGGTCTGGCACCAGCTTGACCTCGTCCAGGCGCAACGCGCCAGCACCTTCGCCCAATTGCAGGTCGCGAACGCGCAGTACAGGCGCAAGCCCGCTCCAGCGGCCCTCCAGGGCACCAACGTGCACCGGCAAGCCCAACGCTTGCTCGGCCTTGTGCTCGACATCGGCCCGGTATTCGGCCACCAGCGGCACCAGTTGCCGGCCAACGCTAACGTACAGCGCCACCAACACCGCCAGCAGCGCGCAAATGCCCAGCCCCCAGCGGGTCGAGGCGACAAGAACGCGGGTCAGACGTCCCATGGCCATGGCCCTCCAGGTCGTTTATCCATGATGGCCCTAAGTGCCGGTTTTGCCAGCCCGGCCATCCTGTGGCGCGTTTCGCGAAGCCTCAGAGCAGCACCACATCGTATTGTTCCTGCGAGTACATCGACTCGACCTGGAAGCGGATAGTTCGGCCGATGAAGGTTTCAAGCTCCGCAACGTTGCCGGACTCCTCGTCCAGTAGCCGGTCGACCACCTTCTGATTGGCCAGCACGCGGTAGCCCTCGGCCTGATAGGCACGGGCCTCGCGGAGGATTTCACGGAAGATTTCGTAGCAGATGGTCTCGGGGGTTTTCAGCTTGCCGCGCCCCTGGCAAGCCAAGCACGGCTCGCACAGCACCTGCTCGAGGCTCTCGCGGGTGCGCTTGCGGGTCATCTGCACCAGGCCCAGCTCGGTAATGCCAATGATGTTGGTCTTGGCGTGATCACGCTCGAGCTGTTTTTCCAGGGTGCGCAGCACCTGGCGCTGGTGCTCTTCATCTTCCATGTCGATGAAGTCGATGATGATGATGCCGCCGATATTGCGCAGACGCAGTTGCCGGGCAATGGCGGTGGCGGCTTCGAGGTTGGTCTTGAAGATGGTCTCTTCGAGGTTGCGATGGCCGACAAAGGCGCCGGTGTTGACGTCGATGGTGGTCATCGCTTCAGCCGGGTCGACCACCAGGTAGCCGCCGGATTTGAGCGGCACCTTGCGCTCCAGGGCGCGCTGGATCTCGTCTTCGACGCCGTACAGGTCAAAGATCGGCCGTTCGCCAGGGTAATGCTCGAGGCGATCGGCGATTTCCGGCATCAGCTCGCCGACGAACTGCGTGGTTTTCTGGAACGTTTCGCGCGAATCGATGCGGATTTTCTCGATCTTCGGGTTGACCAGGTCGCGCAGGGTACGCAGTGCCAGGCCGAGGTCTTCGTAGATTACCGTGGGTGCGCCGCAGCTCTGGATCTGGCTGCCGATCTGCTCCCACAGGCGGCGCAGGTAGCGGATGTCCTGGAGGATTTCTTCAGCGCGCGCGCCTTCGGCGGCAGTACGCAAGATGAAACCACCGGCATCCTTGATGTTCTCGCTGTCCATGCAGCTGCTGACCACCTGCTTGAGGCGATCACGCTCAGCTTCGTCTTCGATCTTCAGGGAAATACCGACATGGCTGCTGCGCGGCATGTACACCAGGTAACGCGAAGGGATCGACAACTGCGTGGTCAGGCGTGCGCCCTTGGTGCCGATCGGGTCTTTGGTCACCTGTACCACCAGGGCCTGGCCTTCATGCACCAGCGCGGTAATGTTCTCTACCGCCGAGCCTTCGCGCTGGGAGATCTCCGAGGCGTGGATGAACGCCGCCCGCTCCAGGCCGATGTCGACGAAGGCCGCCTGCATGCCGGGCAGCACGCGCACCACCTTGCCCTTGTAGATATTGCCGACGATGCCGCGGCGCAGGGTGCGCTCGACGTGCACTTCCTGCAGCACCCCGTTTTCCACCACCGCCACACGTGACTCCATCGGGGTGATGTTGATCAGGATCTCTTCACTCATGGCAGGCTCTCGTCAAAGGTCTTGGATAATGATGGATCGCGTACGCGGTACTGGCTACCGCGGGTTTGTTACCTCTGAAGAAAGCGCGGGCAACTGCCAGCAGGCAATGCCGAACTGGGCCAGCAGATCGGCGGTCTCGCTCAACGGCAAGCCGACCACGGCGGAGTAGCTGCCCGTCAGGGCGGTGACGAATACCGCCGCCAGCCCCTGGATGGCATAGCCACCGGCTTTGTCGGCAGGCTCGCCGCTGGCCCAATAACGGGCGGCTTCATCGGCGCTGATGGTACGAAAACGGACGTTGCTGCTGACGCACAGGCTTTGCCTGCGCTGGCCATCGCTCAGGGCGACAGCCGTCAGCACCTGATGCTCGCGGCCAGACAGGTCGGCCAGCATGGCCAGGGCATGTTCGCGGTTTTCGGGTTTGCCGAGAATACGGCCTTCGAGGACCACCGCCGTATCTGCGCCCAGGACGACAGCCGGGCCCTGGAGGCAGGCCAGGCCAGCCTCTGCCTTGGCCCGGGCAAGGCGCTCGACATAGGCTGCGGCGCCTTCGTCGGCGAGCGGGGTTTCATCGATGGGGGCGCTGACCGTGGTGAACGGTACGCCGATCTGGGTCAGCAATTCACGACGACGTGGCGAGCCAGAGGCCAGGTAAAGCGGGTTCATGTAGACATCTCCCTGTCAGTCGCGGCAACGCCGTCAATTTATACGCAAGCGTCGGCGCAGGTCGCGCAGGGCAAAGCTGATCCATGGCCAGAGCAAGGCACTGATGACGGCTGACCACACCAGCGCCAAGGTCGGCAGGCGGTTACCGGTCAAGGCACTGAGCCACAGCTGGATCAACTGGGCAATACCGAAAATCACCAGAATCACCAGGCTCTGCTGCCACATCGGGAACATGCGCAGGCGCTGTTGCAATGACAGCACCAGGAAGGTGATCAAGGTCAGGATCAGCGCGTTCTGCCCCAGCAACGTGCCATACAGCACATCCTCGGCGAGCCCTAGTACGAAGGCCGTGGTCATGCCGACCTTACTCGGTACCGCGAGTGTCCAGAACGACACCAGCAACGCCAGCCACATAGGCCGGAACACTTCCATGAACTGCGGCATCGGCGAAACGCTGAGCAGCAGGCCGATGGCGAACGTCAGCCAAATGACCCAGCCATTATTACGGCGTGATGCAGCCATCATTGCCTCCGAGGTTGGGCGGGCGCTGCCGCAGGTGCGGCCGGCGCTATAGGGGCCGCGGTTGGCTGCGGGGTAGCGGCTGCAGGTGCTGCAGGCGTCGCCGCCGGGGTGGCAGGCGCGCCCTGCTCGCCATTGGCGCCAGGCTGGACGCCCACCGACGTGCCTTTGCGGTCGGCCTCTTCCTGCGCGATCGCGGCGTCAGTGGCGCGTTGCTCCGGGCTGCGTCGGTCGCTGAACACCAGCAGCATGTAGCGGCTGCGGTTGAGCGCGGCGGTAGGGATGGCACGAACGATGGCGAACGGCTGGCCGGAGTCGTGAATCACTTCGTTGACCGTGGCCACCGGGTAACCCGCGGGGAAGCGCTGGCCCATGCCGGAACTGACCAGCAGGTCGCCTTCCTTGATGTCGGCGGTATCGGCCACATGGCGTAGCTCTAGGCGCTCCGGGTTGCCGGTGCCACTGGCGATGGCGCGCAGGCCGTTGCGGTTGACCTGTACCGGAATGCTGTGGGTGGTATCGGTCAGCAACAGTACCCGCGAGGTGTAGGGCATCAACTCGACCACTTGGCCCATCAGGCCGCGGGCATCGAGCACCGGCTGACCGAGGAACACGCCATCGCGCTCGCCCTTGTTGATCAGGATGCGGTGCGTGAACGGGTTGGGGTCGACGCCGATCAACTCGGCCACTTCAACCTTTTCGTTGACCAGGGCGGACGAGTTGAGCAGTTCACGCAAGCGCACGTTCTGCTCGGTCAGGGCCGCCAGCTTCTGCAGGCGCCCCTGCAACAGCAGCGCCTCGGTCTTGAGTTTTTCGTTTTCCGCGATGAGTTCGGTACGGCTGCCGAACTGGCCTGCCACGCCTTGCCACAAACGCTGCGGCAAATCGGTGATCCAGTACGACTCCATCAATACCAGGCCCATCTGGCTGCGCACGGGTTTGAGCACGGCAAAGCGCGCATCGACCACCATCAGCGCGACCGACAGCACCACCAATACGAGCAGACGAACGCCCAGCGAAGGGCCCTTGGAGAAAAGCGGTTTAATGGGCCGTTCCTCGTGGACGACTCAGGAGGTCATTGGACATGGGACAACGCACCAGCCTGGTTGCGGGTTGACGGAAACGACGCCCGGACGGACGCCAGCCCAGCGCATACAGGTAGCACTGTGCGTGCTACCTGTAAACCGGGCGCTCAGGAACAGCGAGCAGCATCACTCGCTGGAGAGCAGGTCCATCGCGTGCTTGTCCATCATCTCCAGGGCGCGACCGCCGCCACGGGCGACACAGGTCAGCGGGTCCTCGGCGACGATCACCGGCAGGCCAGTTTCCTGGGCCAGCAGTTTGTCGAGGTCGCGCAGCAGTGCGCCACCACCGGTCAGCACCAGGCCACGCTCGGCGATGTCGGAGGCCAGCTCCGGCGGCGATTGCTCCAGGGCGCTTTTGACCGCCTGGACGATGGTCGCCAGGGATTCTTGCAGGGCTTCCAGCACTTCGTTGGAATTCAGGGTGAAGGCACGCGGTACGCCTTCGGCCAAGTTACGGCCACGGACATCGACTTCGCGCACTTCGCCACCTGGGTAGGCGGTGCCGATTTCCTGCTTGATGCGCTCGGCGGTGGACTCGCCGATCAGGCTGCCGTAGTTGCGGCGCACGTAGGTCACGATGGCTTCGTCGAAGCGGTCGCCACCCACGCGGACGGACTCGGCGTAAACCACGCCGTTCAACGAGATCAGGGCGATTTCAGTGGTGCCACCACCGATATCGACGACCATCGAACCACGGGCTTCTTCGACCGGCAGGCCGGCACCGATGGCGGCGGCCATTGGCTCTTCGATCAGGAACACTTCACGGGCACCGGCACCCAGGGCCGACTCGCGAATCGCGCGGCGCTCTACCTGGGTCGACTTGCACGGCACGCAGATCAGCACGCGAGGGCTGGGCTGCAGGAAGCTGTTCTCGTGAACCTTGTTGATGAAATACTGCAACATTTTTTCACAAACGCTGAAGTCGGCAATGACGCCGTCCTTCATCGGACGAATGGCAGCAATGTTGCCGGGCGTACGGCCCAGCATGCGTTTGGCTTCGGTACCGACGGCGACGACGCTTTTCTGATTGCCATGGGTACGGATGGCAACAACCGAGGGCTCATTCAGGACGATACCGCGCTCACGCACGTAAATAAGGGTGTTGGCAGTACCCAGGTCGATGGAGAGATCGCTGGAAAACATGCCACGCAGTTTCTTGAACATGGGAAAGTGACCCTGGGGAAAGCGTGGGTAAAAAAGTGCGGCAAACTCTAACAATGGCAGGGATTTTGGGCAAGGAGCCAATATGTTAAATTGGTCGTTTTTCCGAGCACGCCAGCAGATGATCGCGGCCGTATGACCGCCAGAATGCCGACATGTTCCTCATCACGGACCCTAATTCCGTTCTTTGTTTCCCCTGGAGATCCCCATGGCGCTTGAACGCTGCGACGTGGAAAAGATCGCCCATCTGGCCCGTCTGGGGCTGAATGATGGCGAACTGCCACGCATTACCGATGCACTGAACAGCATTCTCGGGCTGGTCGACCAGATGCAAGCGGTCGACACCACTGGCATCGAGCCCCTCGCCCACCCCCTGGAGGCCAGCCAGCGACTGCGTCCCGACCAGGTCACCGAAAGCAACCAGCGCGAGGCCTACCAGGCCATCGCACCGTCGACCGAAAGCGGTCTGTACCTGGTTCCCAAAGTCATCGAGTAAGGGATAGAGCCTGCCATGCACCAATTGACCCTGGCCGAGATCGCCCGCGGACTCGCCGACAAGTCGTTTTCCTCCGAAGAGCTGACGGGCGCCCTGCTGGCGCGCATCAAACAGCTCGACCCGCAAATCAACAGCTTCATCAGCGTCACCGAGGAACTGGCCCTGGGCCAGGCCCGTGCCGCTGACGCCCGTCGCGCCGCTGGCGAGGCTGGCGCCCTGCTGGGTGCGCCCATTGCCCACAAGGACCTGTTCTGCACCAACGGCGTACGCACCAGCTGTGGCTCGAAGATGCTCGACAACTTCAAGGCGCCGTACGATGCCACCGTGGTCGCCAAGCTGGCTGAAGCCGGCATGGTCACCCTGGGCAAGACCAACATGGACGAATTCGCCATGGGTTCGGCCAACGAATCCAGCCACTACGGCCCGGTGAAAAACCCGTGGAACCTGGAGCACGTCCCAGGCGGTTCGTCGGGCGGCTCGGCTGCGGCAGTCGCCGCGCGCCTGCTGCCGGCCACCACCGGCACCGACACTGGCGGCTCGATCCGACAGCCGGCAGCGCTGACTAACCTGACCGGCCTGAAACCGACGTACGGTCGTGTTTCGCGCTGGGGCATGATCGCTTACGCCTCCAGCCTCGACCAAGGCGGCCCGCTGGCCCGCACGGCCGAAGACTGCGCGCTGCTGCTGCAAGGCATGGCCGGTTTCGATACCAAGGACTCCACCAGCATCGAAGAGCCGGTGCCGGACTACAGCGCCAACCTCAACGCTTCGCTGCAAGGCCTGCGCATCGGCCTGCCGAAGGAATACTTCGGCGCAGGCCTGGACCCGCGCATCGCTGACCTGGTGCAAGCCAGCGTCAAGGAGCTGGAAAAGCTCGGCGCCGTGGTCAAGGAAATCAGCCTGCCGAACATGCAGCACGCCATCCCGGCGTACTACGTGATCGCGCCTGCTGAGGCATCCTCCAACCTGTCGCGTTTCGACGGCGTGCGCTTCGGCTACCGCTGCGAAGCGCCAAAAGACCTGACCGACCTGTACAAGCGTTCCCGTGGCGAAGGCTTCGGTGCCGAAGTGCAGCGCCGCATCATGGTGGGCACCTACGCCCTGTCGGCCGGTTACTACGACGCCTACTACGTCAAAGCCCAGCAGATTCGTCGCCTGATCAAAAACGACTTCATGGCCGCGTTCGAAGGTGTTGACCTGATCCTCGGCCCGACCACGCCGAACCCGGCCTGGAAGCTCGGCGCCAAGAGCAGCGACCCCGTCGCCGCCTACCTGGAAGACGTCTACACCATCACCGCCAACCTGGCGGGCCTGCCGGGCCTGTCGATGCCGGCTGGCTTCGTCGATGGCCTGCCGGTCGGCGTGCAACTGCTGGCGCCCTACTTCCAGGAAGGCCGCCTGCTCAACGTCGCGCACCGCTACCAGCAAGTGACCGACTGGCACACCCGCGCCCCCAACGGCTTCTGAGGAGTTCACACATGCAATGGGAAGTTGTGATCGGGCTGGAAATTCATACTCAGCTCGCCACCCAGTCGAAGATCTTCTCCGGCAGCGCCACCACCTTCGGCTCCGAGCCGAACACCCAGGCCAGCCTGGTTGACTTGGGCATGCCCGGCGTACTGCCGGTGCTGAACCAGGAAGCCGTGCGCATGGCGTGCATGTTCGGCCTGGCGATCGATGCCGAGATCGGCAAGCGCAACGTGTTCGCGCGCAAGAACTACTTCTACCCCGACCTGCCCAAGGGCTACCAGATCAGCCAGATGGACCTGCCGATCGTCGGCAAGGGCCACCTGGACATCGCCCTGGAAGACGGCACCATCAAGCGCATCGGCGTGACCCGTGCGCACCTGGAGGAAGACGCCGGCAAGAGCCTGCACGAAGACTTCAGCGGCTCCACCGGCATCGACCTGAACCGCGCCGGCACGCCGCTGCTGGAAATCGTTTCCGAGCCGGACATGCGTAGCGCCAAAGAAGCCGTGGCCTACGTCAAGGCGATCCACGCCCTGGTGCGCTACCTGGGCATCTGCGACGGCAACATGGCCGAAGGCTCGCTGCGCTGCGACTGCAACGTGTCGATCCGGCCAAAAGGCCAGGCCGAGTTCGGTACCCGCTGCGAGATCAAGAACGTCAACTCGTTCCGCTTCATCGAACGCGCGATCAACAGCGAGATCCAGCGCCAGATCGACCTGATCGAAGACGGTGGCAAGGTCATCCAGGAAACCCGCCTGTACGACCCGAACAAGGACGAGACCCGCTCCATGCGCAGCAAGGAGGAAGCCAACGACTACCGTTACTTCCCCGACCCAGACCTGCTGCCGGTGGTCATCGAGGACAGCTTCCTCGACACCATCCGCGCCGGCCTGCCAGAGCTGCCGCCGCAGAAGGTCGAGCGCTTCCAGAGCCAGTACGGCCTGTCGGCCTACGACGCGAACGTGCTGGCATCGAGCCGCGAACAGGCAGACTACTTCGAACAAGTGGTGAAGATTGGTGGCGACGCCAAGCTGGCAGCCAACTGGGTCATGGTCGAGCTGGGCAGCCTGCTGAACAAGCTGGGGGTCGAGATTGACCAGGCACCGGTCAGCGCCGAGCAGCTGGGTGGCATGCTGCTGCGTATCAGCGACAACACCATCAGCGGCAAGATCGCCAAGACCGTGTTCGAGGCCATGGCCGCCGGTGAAGGCGATGCCGACAGCATCATCGAGAGCCGTGGCCTGAAGCAGGTCACCGACACCGGTGCGATCGACAAGATGCTCGACGAAATGCTGGCTGCCAATGCCGAACAGGTCGAACAGTACCGCGCCGCCGATGAGGCCAAGCGCGGCAAGATGTTCGGCTTCTTCGTCGGCCAGGCGATGAAGGCGTCGAAGGGCAAGGCCAACCCGGGGCAAGTGAACCAATTGCTCAAAGCCAAGCTCGAAGGGTGAGCTGAAAAATGCGGCGAGGGCTGCGCCCTCGTTCGCGGGGCAAGCCCGCTCCCACAGGTATTTCATTGGCCTCAATGCTGTGGAGTTCCTGTGGGAGCGGGCTTGCCCCGCGAAGGCCGCACAGCGGCCCCAATGGCAGCACCGGAGCATCAGACTTGCTAAAACGATCCCTCGGGACCCTCGCCCTATTCTCCCTGCTGGCCGGCTGTGCCAGCCACGACATCGACCCCCGCGGCTACGACAAGACCGGCACCGCCTCCTATTACGGCTCGCGCCACCACGGCAAACGCACGGCCAGTGGCGAACCTTTCAACCAGCACGGCCTTACCGCCGCTCACCGCAGCCTGCCGTTCGGCAGCCGCGTGCTGGTCACCAACCTCGCCAACCAACGCAGCGTGGTGGTGCGCATCAATGACCGCGGCCCGCATACACGCGGCCGGCTGATTGACCTGTCACGCGCTGCAGCAGAAAAAATCGGCATGCTCCGTAGCGGAACGGCGCGCGTCCGGGTACAAGGTCTGAGCGACTGACCCTACTGGAGCCCTGACCATTTTCGACCTGGCCACCCTTCCCACCTTCAGCCTCCTGCAACTGGGCGTCGCCTTGTTGCTGCTGGCCTGCGGTGCCGAGCTGCTGGTACGCATGGCCCTGCGCCTGGCCTTGCGCCTGCACGTGCGCCCACTGATCATCGGGCTGAGCCTGGTGGCCTTCGGCAGCACCGCACCGCAGCTCACGGTAAGCCTACAGGCCGCCTTCCAGGGCGCACCGGATGTCGCCGTCGGCAGCGTGATTGGCAGCAACATCTTCAACGTACTGGTGATTCTTGGCCTGGCCGCGCTGATCATCCCGCTGCGTGTTTCACGCCAACTGGTTCGTCTGGACATCCCCTTGATGATCGTCGCCAGTGCGCTGGTGTATGCGCTGGCCGCCAATGGCTACCTGGGCCGCGGGGAGGGCCTGCTGCTGTTGCTGGCGCTGGTGGGTTACCTGGTCATGCTCTGGCATCAATCACGCCATTACGCTCGCACCTACCCCGCGCCCAGCAACATCAAGGTCAGTGGTGCACGCTTTTGGTCAAGCACGCTGCTGCAGATTGCGCTTGGCCTTGGCCTGTTGAGCCTGGCCGGCCACTTGCTACTGGAAGCCGCCGTTGAGGTGGCGACTGACCTGGGCCTTTCCGAACGCATCATCGGCCTGACCGTGGTCGCGGTCTGCACGTCATTGCCAGAGCTGGCCGCCGCGATGATTGCCGCCCTTCGCGGCGAACGGGAAATCGCCGTGGGCACGGTGATCGGCAGCAACCTGTTCAACCTGCTGGGCGTGCTGGGCCTGACCGCGCTGATCACCCCTGAACCGCTGTCGATCTCACCCAACGCGCTGGCCTTCGACCTGCCCGTGATGCTGGGCGTCGCCATCTTGAGCCTGCCCGTGTTCTATTCGGGCTACCGGATCACCCGCGCTGAAGGCCTGGTGTTTCTCTGCCTGTACCTGGCCTATGGGCTGCATGTGGTGGCCTTTACCACCGGCATGCCATTGGCCGGCCGCCTGGAGCGGCTCATGCTGTTCTATGTCCTGCCAGTGCTGGCCTTGGTGCTGCTGTACACCACCGTACGTGCGTGGCGGCGGCAGCACTGAGGCCAGCAGAAGGCGCCACAAACCCTCAGCCCTGCCGGGCCTTCTTCAACCGGAACGCGACCCAAAGCACCGCAATCCATCCCGGAATCAGCATCACCGAGATGCGAATCGGCGGCGTCAGGTACATCACGACCAGAATCAGCACGATGAACGCCAGGCACAGGTAATTGGTAACCGGGTGCCCCCAGCTCTGGTAGAACGGGGTAATACCCGACGCCAGCTTGGCTTTGCGGAATTTGAGGTGGGTGATGCTGATGCTCGCCCAGTTGATCACCAGCGCCGACACTGCCAGGGCCATCAGCAAGCCAAAGGCTTCACCCGGCATCAGGTAGTTGATCAGTACGCACATGCCCGTGGCAAACGCCGAAACACCCAGCGCCGTCAGCGGCACACCACTGCGGCTGACTTTGAGCAGCTGGCGCGGCGCATCACCCTGGCTGGCCAGGCCGAACAGCATGCGGCTGTTGGCGTAGACGCAGCTGTTGTAGACCGACAGCGCCGCCGTCAGCACCACGACATTGAGGATGGTCGCCACCAGGTCGCTGTCCAGCTCATGGAAAATCATCACGAACGGGCTGCCCCCCTGCACCACCTTCTGCCACGGGTACAGCGACAACAGCACCGCCAGGGCGCCGATGTAGAAAATCAGGATGCGGTAGACCACCTGGTTGGTGGCCTTAGGGATGCTCTGACGCGGGTTATCTGCCTCGGCGGCGGTGATACCTACCAGCTCCAGCCCACCGAAAGAGAACATAATCACAGCCAAGGCCATGATCAGGCCAGTGACGCCATTCGGGAAGAACCCGCCGTATTGCCACAGGTTGGCCACGCTGGCGTCCGGGCCGCCGTGGCCGCTGCTCAGCAGCCAGGCACCAAAGCCAATCATGCTGACGATGGCCACTACCTTGACCAGGGCGAACCAGAACTCCATCTCCCCGTAGACCTTCACTTGGGTCAGGTTGATGAGGTTGATCGCCACGAAGAAGATCGCCGCCGTCGCCCAGGTGGGGAAATCGGGCCACCAGTACTGCACATAGATGCCCACGGCGGTCAGTTCGGCCATGCCCACCAGCACGTACACCACCCAGTAGTTCCAGCCCGAAACGAAGCCTGCGAACTCGCTCCAATACTGGTGGGCGAAGTGGCTGAAGCTGCCGGCTACCGGCTCTTCGACCACCATTTCGCCCAACTGGCGCATGATGAAGAAAGCCATCAGGCCGGCGATGGCGTAGCCCAGCAAAACGGAAGGGCCGGCCAGTTGAATGGTCTGGGCGATCCCCAGGAACAGCCCGGTGCCGATGGCCCCACCCAGCGCGATCAGCTGGATATGGCGATTCTTCAGCCCGCGCTGCAAGCGCTCGGGCGTGCTCTGGTCTTGCATGAAGTGTCCTTTAGCTCAGTGAGGCAGTGTTATTGCTGTTATTTGCAGTCAAGGATCTAGATCCATCCGCCCCACTGCAAGATGAAAATACCGATATTGGTGGTGATCGCCGCCATTAGCGTAGTGATCACGATGATCGAAGCCGCCAACTCATGGTTGCCGTTGGCCGCCCGCGCCATGACATAGCTGGCTGCCGCCGTCGGGCTGCCGATATACAGGAACAAAATGCCCAGCTCGGCACCGCGGAACCCGCACAGCCACGCACCCAGTGTGCCGATCAGCGGCAACCAGACCATCTTCACCAGGCTGGCATCGATGGCCAGCCTGCCACTGTCACGCAGCGCCGCCAGCGACAGGGTGCCACCGATGCACATCAATGCCAGCGGCAAGGTCATCTGCGCCAGGTAGTCGCCTGAAGTGAGCAACCAGTTGGGCAATGGCACCTGGCCATAGGCCATGGGCGTTGCCACCAGCACACTGATTATCAATGGGTTGCTGAGGATGTTCTTGCAGATGCTCCACGGGTCGGACTTGAGGTCCGGGCTGTACACCGCTAGCACCACCGCCGACAGCGAGTTGTACAGGAGGATCACCAGGCCTGCCAGCACCGCGCCCAGCGAGATGCCGTAGTCGCCATACAGGCTGGCGGCCAGGGCCAGGCCGATTACGCCGTTGTTGCCGCGAAACGCGCCTTGGGTGTAGATGCCGCGGTCCGCTGGCGGACAACGCCAAATGGCCAGCCCCCAGGCCACGCCAAAGCCAACCAGGGTGGCCGCGACGAAATACAGCAGCACGCCCGGTTTGACCGCCGTTGCCAGGTCGGCGTGGTAGATGCCGAGGAACAGCAGCGCCGGCATGCAGACGTTGAACACCAGCTGTGAGGCGACGCGGTTGAAGTTGTCGTCGATCAGGTGGATGCGTTTGAGCAGCACGCCCATGAACAGCATGGCGAAGACCGGTGCCGTGATGTTCAGCGTCTGGATAAGAAGGGCGAGCATGCGGAAGCGATCCTGCAGGGGGTTGCCGTTAGGGGGCTAATGATACGTCAACGGCTGCGAGTTGCGGGGATCGGGATGCGATACAGGGCAATTTCTGTCAGTGCCGGCCCCTTCGCGGGCAAGCCCGCTCCCACAGGTAACCACCCTTCTCGGGCTCAGTGGGAGCGGGCTTGCCCCGCGAAAGGGTCAACGCCGATTCAGCGCCGAACCGGCCGCTTCTGCAGTTTGCGCTGCAAGGTCCGCCGGTGCATGCCCAGCGCCCGCGCCGTGGCCGAGATATTGCCCTCGTGCTCGTTCAGCACGCGCTGGATGTGCTCCCACTGCAGGCGGTCGACCGACATCGGGTTTTCTGGCACCAGGGCATCCAGGTCGGCATGCTCGGAAAGCAACGCAGCCAGTACATCGTCGGCATCGGCCGGCTTGCACAGGTAGTTGCAGGCGCCGCGCTTGACCGCCTCGACCGCGGTGGCGATGCTGGAATAACCCGTCAGGATCACCACGCGCATTTCCGGGTCCAGCTCTAGCAGCTTGGGCAGCAGCACAAGCCCCGAGTCGCCTTCCATCTTCAGGTCCAGCGTGGCGTAGTCTGGCAGGTCCTGCTGGGCCAGGATCAGCCCTTCTTCGGCGGAGCCTGCAGTGCTCACGCGGAACCCGCGACGGCTCATGGCGCGCGCCATGACCCGGGTGAAGGTGGCATCGTCATCCACCAGCAGCAGGTGCGGCAGCTCTTCGCTTTCAAGCTGGGTTTCGTCACTCATCATTCATCTCCTCGCTTGCCATGGGGCAGGCGCAATTCGGTCAGGGTGCCACCCTGCTCATGACTATAGAGTTTCACCGAACCGCCCGCACGCGTCACGCTGGCCTTGCTCAAGAACAGGCCCAGGCCGAAGCCTTTGCCCTTGGTGGTAATAAAGGGTTTGCCAATCGCCTCGGCGATCGCTGGGGGCACACCGGGGCCATGGTCACGGATACTGATGACAATGTCCTGGGCGTCCCAGTCAAGGCGCACCTCGAGATCGTCCGGGCACGCGTCGGCTGCATTGTTCAGCAGGTTCAGCAGCGCCTGGGTCAAGTCCGGTGGCGGGGTCAGGCGCGGTACCTGGCCATCCCTGAGGCGCTGGAAGCGGTAGCTGGCCTCGGGCCGCATCAGGTGCCAACGGTTGAGCGCTTCGTCGAGCCAGGCGGTAACGTCCTGCTCGACCATCGCCAGGCGGCGGTTGGCCTCGGCAGCACGCACCAGTTGCTGCAAGGTCTCCTTGCACAGTTTGACCTGGTCCTGAAGGATCTGCAGGTCTTCCTGCAACAGCGGGTCGGGGTGGTCCTGGCGCATTTCGTTGAGCAGCACGCTCATGGTCGCCAGCGGGGTGCCCAGTTCGTGGGCAGCGCCAGCGGCCTGGGTGGCCACGGCCAGCAACTGCTCATCGCGCAGGCTCTCCTCACGGCGCTCGGAACGCAGCTGTTCCTGGCGGCGCAGTTCTTCGGCCATGCGCGCGGCAAAGAAGGTAATGACCGCTGCCGCCAGGGCGATGCTCAGCCACATGCCGTAGACCTGCATCTTGTCGCGCGCCAGCGGCAGCCCTTCCAGCGGGTAGAACTGCACCAGCAGCAGGCTGTAGGCCGTCAGGGCAATGCCCGAAAGAATCAGCGAATAGAGCCAGGGCAAGGTCACCGCAGCAATGGCCAACGGCACCAGGTAATACGAAACGAACGGGTTGGTCGAGCCGCCGGAGTAATACAGCAAGGCACTGTGGATCAGCAGGTCACAGGCAAGCTGCAGTGCATATTCCATTTCGGTGACCGGCAGCGACAGACGCAGGCGCAACGCGGTGAAGGCGCACAAGATGGACGACAGGGCCAGCGTCGCCGCCAGCGAAAACCACGGCAAGGGCAGCAGGTCGGTCCAGTAGGCGACGCCCACGGAGCCTGCCTGGGCAGCCAGGACCAGCACGCGAATAACAGTCAGGCGCCAGAGGTTCTGACGTGTAGCGGACAACGGTTGTACGTCGGCGAGCATGAGCTCTCCTGATGAGTGCTCCAGAAAATCGGCTGGAGTATACCGAAGCCGGGCGCCTCGCTGCAGCGATGCGGCAAAGCGCCACACTTTGTCACAGGTTCATGATGGCACTTTTGAACCCACTACACTGTTCCCGGTCTGATGGGCCATGCGTGGAATGGAGAGCCAGCACCCACGCCCTTTTATTGCCAAGGAGTCTTACATGCAAATCCCTCGTCGCGGCACTGCCTTGATCCTGTCTTGCGGCCTGCTCGCCAGCCTGCCTGCGCTGGCGGCCGATGAGCCGCGCTTCAACCAGGTGTCGCTGCGTGCCGAAGTCAGCAAGGAAGTGCCACGCGACCTGATGGTCGTGACCCTCTACAGCGAAGCGCAGAACACCGACCCGGGCAAACTTGCCAAAGAGATCACCGAGACCATGAACAAGGCTGTGCAGCAGTCTCGCCAGGTCAAGGATGTGAAGATCAGCCAGGGCAGCCGCAACAGCTACCCGGTCTATGACAGCAAAGGGCAGAAGATCACCGGCTGGCGTGAACGCGCCGAGCTGCGCCTGGAAAGCGCCAACTTCCCAGCCCTGTCGCAATTGACCGCCGACCTGCTGCAAGACCTGAAAATGGGCGGCATGGACTTCTCCATCGCCCCGGCCACGCGCAAGGCCAGCGAAGATGATTTGCTCAAGGACGCGGTCAATGCCTTCAAGGCACGCGCACAGCTGGCCACCGAGGCGCTGGGGGGCAAGGGCTACAAAGTGGTCAACCTGAACCTCAACAGCAGCGGCTACCCACGCCCGTACCTGCGCAGCGCACCGATGGCCATGAAAGCCATGGGCGCTGACGAAGCGGCGCCAGCCCCGGATATCGAAGCGGGTACCAGCGAAGTGAGCATGAATGCCGATGGCTTGATCGAAGTTCAGATGCCCTGATCTGAATGGGGCCGCCTTGCGGCCCAATCGCCGGCAAGCCGACTCCCACAGGGGCAGCGCAGATCCTAAGGCTTGCGCTGCACCTGTAGGAGCGGCCTTGCGTCGCGATGGGCTGCAAAGCAGCCCCAATTCTGCAATTTAAGACATTTCCTACGCACTTTTAAGGTGCGGCTTACAGATTCCTCCCCCTCGAAACATCCTGCAATTGCCATCATTTTGCCCGCGCAAACGTTCAACTTCGTCGAAAGTTATACCGATGCGACATCCATGTACGCTCGTGCCACCTTTCTGGCGCCAACTATCCTTCTGAGTGTTGCATTGGGAACAGCCCCTGCATAAGTATCCTCAGGTCGGCTCACGAGGCCACCTCAATCAAAAATGACAACAATGAGGCCACCATGCTCAAACACGCAGTCATTCCGTTCCTGCTAGGTGCAGGTTTGCTGGCCGGCGCCCCGCTCGCCCACGCAGCGTCCAACCTGGTGTTCTGCTCCGAAGGCAGCCCGGCTGGCTTCGACCCAGGGCAATACACGACGGGAACCGACTTCGACGCCTCGGCCGAGACCGTGTTCAACCGCCTGACCCAGTTCGAACGCGGCGGTACCGCCGTGATCCCGGGCCTGGCGACTAAATGGGAAGTGTCCGACGACGGCAAGACCTACACCTTCCACCTGCGCGAAGGGGTCAAGTTCCACACCACCGACTACTTCAAGCCCACCCGCACATTCAATGCCGATGACGTGCTGTTCACGTTCAACCGCATGCTCGACAAGAACCACCCGTTCCGTAAGGCCTACCCCACCGAATTCCCCTACTTCACCGACATGGGCATGGACAAGAACATCGCCAAGCTCGAGAAGGTCGACGAGCACACTGTGCGCTTCACCCTCAACGACGTGGACGCTGCGTTCATCCAGAACCTGGCGATGAGCTTCGCGTCCATCCAGTCGGCCGAGTATGCCGACCAGTTGCTGAAAGGCGGTAAGGCTGCCGACCTCAACCAGAAACCGATCGGCACCGGCCCATTCGTGTTCAGCAAGTACCAGAAAGACGCGCAAATCCGCTTCAAGGGCAACAAGGATTACTGGAAACCCGAGGACGTGAAGCTCGAAAACCTGATCTTCGCCATCACCACCGATGCCTCGGTGCGCATGCAGAAGCTCAAGAAAGGCGAGTGCCAGGTCACGCTGTTCCCGCGCCCGGCCGACATCGAGCCGCTCAAGGCCGACAAGAGCCTGCAGATGCCGCAACAGGCCGGCTTCAACCTCGGCTACATTGCCTACAACGTGATGGACAAGATCAAGGACAGCAGCGTGCCCAACCCCATGGCCAAGCTCGAAGTGCGTCAGGCACTGGACATGGCGGTGGACAAGAAGAAGATCATCGAATCGGTTTACCAGGGGGCCGGCCAGCTGGCGGTAAACGGCATGCCGCCTACCCAGTGGTCCTATGACGACAGCATCAAGGACGCCCCCTACGACCCGGAAAAGGCCAAGCAGTTGCTCAAGCAAGCCGGCATCCCGGAGGGCACCGAGATCACCCTGTGGGCCATGCCCGTGCAACGCCCGTACAACCCCAATGCCAAGCTGATGGCCGAAATGCTGCAATCGGACTGGGCCAAGATCGGCATCAAGGCGAAAATCGTCAGTTATGAATGGGGCGAATACATCAAGCGCTCCAAAGGCGGTGAACAGGGCGCCATGCTAATCGGCTGGAGCGGCGACAACGGTGACCCGGACAACTGGCTAGGTACGCTTTATGGCTGCGATGCGATCGACGGCAACAACTTCTCCAAGTGGTGCTACAAGCCCTACGACGACCTGATCAAACAGGCCAAAGCCACCTCTGACCAAGCCAAACGCACCGAGTTGTATCAACAGGCGCAGCACATCCTCAAGCAGCAGGTGCCGATCACCCCGATCGCCCACTCCACCGTGTACCAGCCCATGAGTGTCAAGGTGAAGGACTTCAAGATCAGTCCGTTTGGGCTGAATGCCTTCTACGGCGTCAGCGTGGACAACTAATAGGGTAGCCCCCGGCACCCGCCGCGCGGCGGGTGCCTGCCCCACCACAGCCAACCTCCATAACGCCTGCCTGCTGCTACCCGCAGCGGGATAGGCAACCTGTTGCCGCCATTCGTACCCCGAGGCGGCGAAACAGACGAACAAGGACTTGCCATGCGCCATGCCACCGCCGTTTCGACCCTGCTCGCGCTGGGCCTGATGAGCCAATCCCCGGCCCTGCTCGCGAAAAACCTGGTGTTCTGTTCCGAAGGCAGCCCGGCGGGTTTCGACACCGCCCAGTACACCAGCGCCACCGACAACGACGCCGCCGAGCCGATCTACAACCGCCTGGTCGAATTCGAACGCGGCGGCACTGCCGTGCACCCGGCCCTGGCAACCAAATGGGACATCTCCGAGGATGGCCTGCGCTACACCTTCCACCTGCGCGAGGGCGTGAAGTTCCACGCCAACAAGGCGTTCACCCCAGGCCGCGACTTCAATGCCGACGACGTGCTGTTCACCTTCAACCGCATGCTCGACAAGGGCCACCCGTTCCGGCTGGCTTACCCCACCGAGTTCCCCTACTTCGTCAGCATGGGCCTGGACAAGAACATCGCCCGCATCGAGAAGGCAGGCCCGTTGACCGTGGTGTTCACCCTGAACAAGGTCGACGCCGCGTTCATCCAGAACCTTGCCATGAGCTTCGCGTCCATCCTGTCTGCCGAATACGCCGAGCAATTGATGACCCGCGGGCGCCCTAGCGACATCAACCAGCAGCCCATCGGCACCGGGCCGTTCGTGTTCCAGCGCTACCAGAAGGACGCGCAGATCCGCTTCAAGGGCAACAAGGACTATTGGGCTCCGGATGAGGTGAAGATCGACAACCTGGTGTTCTCGATCAACACCGACCCTTCGGTGCGCATCCAGAAGCTGCGCCGCAACGAATGCCAGGTCACCTTGCACCCTCGGCCGGCCGACCTGCCAGCGCTCAAGGCCGACAAGACGCTCGAGGTGCTGCAACGGCCCGGCTTCAACCTCGGCTACATCGCCTACAACACCCAGCACCCGCCCTTCGACCGCCTGGAAGTGCGCCAGGCCATGGACATGGCAGTCAACAAGCAGGCGATCTTGCAGGCGGTGTATCAGGACTCCGGGCAACTGGCGGTGAACGCCATGCCGCCCACCCAATGGTCCTATGACGACAGCCTCAAGGACGCCCCCTTCGACCCAGCAAAAGCCAAGCAACTGCTCAAGCAGGCCGGGGTCAAGGACGGCACCGAAGTCACCCTATGGGCCATGCCGGTGCAGCGCCCGTACAACCCCAACGCCAAGCTCATGGCCGAGATGCTCCAGGCCGACTGGAACAAGCTGGGCTTCAAGGTGCGCATCGTCAGCTACGAATGGGGCGAGTACCTCAAGCGCATGAAAAGCGGCGAGCACGACATCGCCCTGATCGGCTGGACCGGCGACAACGGCGACCCCGACAACTGGCTCGGCACCCTCTACAACTGCGACGCCATCGGCAGCAACAACTACTCCCTGTGGTGCGACCCGCAGTACGACAGCCTGGTCAAGCAGGCCAAGCAGGTGACCGACCGCGAACAGCGCACCGCCCTCTACCGCCAGGCCCAGCAACGGCTCAAGCAACAGGTGCCGATTACCCCGGTGGCGCATTCCACGGTGAACCAGCCGATCAGTGTCAAGGTTTCCGACTTCAAGGTCAGCCCCTTTGGCCGCAATGATTTTTCCGGTGTGAGTGTTGATTAGGCATTAACCAGTACCGGCCTCTTCGCGGGGCAAGCCCGCTCCCACAGGTACTGCAGGTAGTGGGGAACCTGTGGGAGCGGGCTTGCCCCGCGAAGAGGCCGGTACTGGCAACACACCTCCCCCTGATTAGCCCGGCAACCCCAGGCAACCCTGGCAACACCGCAGCAAAAAACCCGGCTCACAAGGCCGGTAATAACTAGAAAAAGGAAAGGGAGCTTTCACCTTGAGAATATTCACCTCAACCGCACTGGCCTTAACCATTGGCAGCTTTTGCTCCGTGGTCGAAGCCGACCCTCAGCGCCAGGACTACGTCCCGCTCACCCTCAAGACCGGCAGCGAACAGGAACAAGCCACCGGCTTCGTCGACGGCCAGAGCCTGTCCGGCTCGACCCGCAACTGGTACGCCCGCGAGCGCGCCGCCCGCGCCCCGCTGTGGAAGTACTACAAAAGCGACGGCACCCGCCACGACACCCACAGCCGCGAGAACTGGCTGCAAGGCACCATCCTCAACTACAGCTCGGGCTTTACCCAAGGCACCGTGGGCTTTGCCGTCGAGGCGGCCGGCTACAACGCTGTTGCCCTGCTACAAGACCGCGAGGCCATCGCCGGCCCCAACAACCGGACGCTGACCCACAGCGACGGCGACCCCATCGGCCAGTGGAGCAAACTGGGCCTGGGCAACATCAAAGCCCGTGTGTCCAACACCACACTCACCGTCGGCCGCCAGTCGGTGGACACGCCGATGATCGCTTACATCGGCAACCGCGCCCTGCCTTCGAGCTTCCAGGGTGCCTTTCTGCACAGTGCCGAATTCGACAACCTCTCGTTCGACCTGGGCACCTTCGACCGCGTCTCGCCGCGCACCGAGCAAAGCCTCAGCAAGTTCCGCAGCGAGTATGGCGCCGCTGGCGTCGAGACCGACCGCGCCAGCACCACCGGGGTCAACTACCAGCCGTTCAAGAGCCTGACCACCAGCCTGTACGCGACCAAGGTCGACGACTTCTGGAACCAGTACTACTTCGGCGCCAACCACGTGCTGGGTGACAGCGCCGTACTCAGCCTGAGTACCGGTCTGAACTACTACAAGACCGTGGACGAAGGCAGCAAGAAGATGGGTGAGATCGACAACGACACCTACAGCCTGTCGCTTGGCCTGACCCACCAGGCCCACACACTCTCCGCCGCCTGGCAGCAGGTCAACGGCAACGAGTACTTCGACTACCTGCACGAAACCAACGGCATCTACCTGGCCAACTCGCTGCTCTCGGATTTCAACGGCCCCAACGAGAAATCCCTGCAGATTTCCTATGTGCTGAACATGGCGCCCTACGGCGTGCCGGGCCTGAAATTCAACCTATACAACGCCCGCGGCTGGGGCATCGACGGCACCCACTACCGCGGCACCGCCTATGACGTGAAGGGGCTGGACGGCGAGACCCACTACGAGTGGGGCATCGGCACCAGCTACGCGGTGCAGAGCGGCCCGCTGAAAGACACCAGTATCCGCGCCACCTACACCGCACACCGCGCCAGCAAGGCCCAGGCCGATGGCAGCCTGGACGAGTTCCGCGTGGTGACCACCATTCCGTTCAACATCCTCTGACCCATGACGCCACGGCCTGCTTCGCCCACTGAAAAAAACAGGCCGTGGCGGCTACGCTGGAATCAAAGCTTGCAGGGAGTATTCATGAAATCGCTACCGCTCCGCGCTGCCCTGGCAGCGCTCATCCTGGGCAGCGCCGCGCCGCTTGCGGCCAAGCCGCTGGTGGTGTGTACCGAAGCCAGCCCCGAGGGCTTCGATGTCGTCCAGTACACCACGGCCGTGACGTTCGATGCCTCGTCCGAAACCCTGTTCAACCGCCTGGTCGATTTCACCCCCGGGACGACCGACATCCAGCCGGCACTGGCGGAACGCTGGGACATCTCCGCTGATGGGCTGACGTACACCTTCCACCTGCGCCATGGGGTTAAGTTCCACACCACCGACTACTTCACGCCCACCCGCGACTTCAATGCCGACGACGTGCTGTGGAGCCTGCGCCGCCAGCTCGACCCTCAACACCCCTGGCACGACAAGACCAGCGTCGGCTACCCGTATTTCGAAAGCATGGCCTTTGGCAAATTGCTCAAGTCGGTAGACAAGACTGACGATCACACCGTGGTGATCACCCTCACCCGCCCGGAAGCACCGTTTCTGCGTGACATGGCCATGGGCTTCACCTCGATCTACTCCGCCGAATACGGCGACCAGTTGCTGAAGGCAGGGAAGACAGGCGACCTCAACAGCAAGCCGATCGGTACCGGCCCGTTCATCTTCCAGCGCTACAGCAAGGACGCACAGGTCCGCTACAAGGCCAACCCAGACTACTTCCGTGGCAAGCCACCGGCCGATGCCCTGATCTTTGCCATCGCCAGCGACAGCAACGTCCGCCTGCAGAAGCTGCGCGCCAACGAATGCCAGGTAGCGCTGTACCCCAAGCCCGAGGACGTGCCGTCGATCAAGGCTGACCCTAAGCTCAAGATCGCCAACACCGAAGCACTGGTTACCGGCTACATCGCCATGAACACCGAGCACAAATACCTCAGCGATGTGCGGGTGCGCAAAGCCATCGACATGGCCTTCGACCGCCAGACCCACGTCGATCAGCTGTTCGGCAAAGGCAACGCCCTGGTCGCTATCAACCCCTACCCGCCGTCAATGATCGGCTTCAACCACGACAACAAAAACCCGCCCCGCGACCTCGACAAGGCACGTGCGCTGCTCAAGGAGGCCGGTGTGCCGGAAGGTACGGTCATCACCCTGTTCACCCGCAACGGCGGCGGCCCGACCAACCCCAACCCGCGGCTGTCCGCCGAGATGTTGCAATCAGACCTGGCCAAGGTCGGCATCAAGCTCGACATCCGCGTCATGGAGTGGGCCGAGATGCTGCGCCGGGCAAAAAAAGGCGAAGCCGACCTGGTGTCCACCGGCTGGGCCAGCGACAACGGCGACCCAGACAATTTCCTCACCCCGCTGCTCAGTTGCGAGGCGGCGAAAAATGGCGAGAACTACGCGCGCTGGTGCAACTCGAAATTCCAGGCGTTGATCACCCAAGCTCGTGAGGTGATCGATAACGACGCGCGTGCAAGGCTCTATAGCGAGGCATTGAAGGTGTACGATGACGACCAGCCCTGGATCAACATGGCCCACCCGAAGGTGTTTACCGCCATGCGTGACAACGTGGAGGGTTACGTGATCAACCCTCTGACCAACAACAACTTCGCCACCACCCGGGTGAAGTAGAAAAACAACGACCGCCGGCAGCCCACACGGGGACCGGCGGCACTGCCGTGGCGTGCTGACTGCCGCCAGGCCTGAAGAGGTAACCCCGACAATGTTGAGTTTTATTGCCCGGCGCCTAGGCCTGCTGATCCCGACCTTCTTCGGTATCACCTTGCTCACCTTCGCGCTCATACGCCTGATCCCCGGCGACCCGGTGGAAGTGATGATGGGCGAGCGCAGGGTCGACCCCGAAATGCACGCCCAGGCCATGGAGCGCCTGGGCCTGAACAAGCCACTGCCGGTCCAGTACCTGGACTATGTGGGCAAGCTCGCCCAGGGTGACCTGGGCGAATCGCTGCGTACCCGCGAGAGCGTGTGGACCGAATTCCTCACCCTGTTCCCCGCCACCTTGGAGCTGGCCTTCGCCGCCCTGCTGTTCGCCGGCATCGTCGGCCTGCTGGCCGGGGTGATCGCGGCACTGAAGCGAGGCTCGCTGTTCGATCATGGGGTGATGGGCATCTCGCTCGCTGGCTACTCCATGCCGATTTTCTGGTGGGGCCTGATCCTGATCATGTTCTTCTCGGTCAGCCTGGGCTGGACGCCGGTGTCCGGGCGCATCGACCTGCTCTACGACATCGAGCCGAAAACCGGTTTCATGCTGATCGACACCCTGCTGAGCGACGAAGAAGGCGCGTTCAAGGACGCGGTGATGCACCTGATCCTGCCGGCCATCGTGCTGGGCACCATTCCGCTGGCGGTGATCGCCCGCATGACCCGCTCGTCCATGCTCGAAGTACTGCGCGAAGACTACATCCGTACCGCCCGCGCCAAGGGCCTGTCGCCCGCCCGCGTGGTGTTCGTGCACGGCCTGCGCAACGCGCTGATCCCGGTGCTCACCGTGTTCGGCCTGCAAGTCGGCACACTGCTGGCCGGCGCCGTGCTCACCGAAACCATCTTTTCCTGGCCGGGCATCGGCAAATGGCTGATCGAAGCCATCGGTGCCCGTGACTACCCCGTGGTCCAGAACGGCATCCTGTTGATCGCCTGCCTGGTGATTCTGGTCAACTTCGTCGTGGACATCCTCTACGGCCTGGCCAACCCACGCATCCGTCATCAGCGCTGAGGCCTTCGCCATGACTAGCCCGATTGCAAAATCCGTCGCACCGGCCAGCCCGGTGGACCAAAGCCTGCTCTACCCCTCGCCGTACAAGGAATTCTGGCACGCCTTCTCGCGCAACAAAGGCGCGGTGATGGGCCTGGCCTTCATGTGCCTGGTGGTGTTCTGCGCCCTGTTCGCCCCTTGGGTCGCCCCGCATGACCCGAGCGAGCAGTACCGCGACTTCCTGCTGACCCCGCCGGTGTGGCTCGAAGGCGGTACCTGGCAGTTCATCCTCGGCACCGACGAACTGGGCCGCGACCTGCTGTCGCGCTTGATCCAGGGCGCCCGGCTGTCATTGCTGATCGGCCTGTCGTCGGTGGTGATGTCGCTGATCCCAGGGATTCTGCTGGGCCTGCTGGCCGGCTTCTTCCCGCACTTCCTCGGCCCCTCGATCATGCGCCTGATGGACGTGATGCTGGCCCTGCCCTCGCTGCTGCTGGCCGTGGCCATCGTCGCCATCCTCGGCCCTGGCCTGATCAACACCGTGATCGCCATCGCCATTGTCTCGCTGCCTGCCTATGTGCGGCTGACCCGCGCCGCGGTAATGGGCGAACTCAACCGCGACTACGTCACCGCCGCCCGCCTGGCCGGTGCCAGCTTGCCGCGGCTGATGTTCGTCACCGTGCTGCCCAACTGCATGGCGCCGTTGATCGTGCAGGCTACCTTGAGTTTCTCTTCGGCGATCCTCGACGCCGCGGCCCTGGGCTTCCTCGGCCTGGGCGTGCAACCGCCCACCCCCGAGTGGGGCACCATGCTGGCTTCGGCCCGCGACTACATCGAGCGGGCCTGGTGGGTGGTGAGCCTGCCGGGGGTGACCATTCTGCTCAGCGTGCTGGCAATCAACCTGATGGGCGACGGACTGCGCGATGCGCTGGACCCGAAACTCAAGAACGCCGCCTGAGGAGAACGCCATGTCACTGTTGCAGATCAACAACCTCAATGTGCGCTTCGGCGACGCCCATGCAGTACCGGTGGTGGATGGCCTGGACCTGGCCGTGGATGCCGGTGAGATCCTGGCCATCGTCGGCGAGTCCGGCTCGGGCAAATCCGTCACCATGATGGCCCTGATGGGCCTGATCGACGCCCCCGGGCGCATCACCGCCGATACCATGACGTTCAACGGCACCGACATGCTCAAGCTCAGCGGCCGCCAGCGGCGCAAGGTGGTGGGCAAGGACATCGCCATGGTCTTCCAGGACCCGATGACCGCGCTCAACCCGAGCTTCACCGTGGGCTATCAGATCGAAGAAGTGCTGCGCCAGCACCTGGGCCTGAAGGGCAAGGCTGCGCGCCAGCGGGCCCTGGAACTGTTGAAAAAAGTCGAGATCCCGGCCGCGGAAAGCCGCCTGGACGCGTATCCGCACCAGCTGTCTGGCGGCATGAGCCAGCGCGTGGCGATCGCCATGGCGATTGCCGGCGAACCCAAGCTGCTGATCGCCGACGAACCTACCACCGCCCTCGATGTGACCATCCAGGCGCAGATCATGGAGCTGCTGGTCAACCTGCAGAAAGAGCGCAACATGGCGCTCATTCTCATTACCCATGACCTGGCCGTGGTGGCTGAAACCGCCCGGCGCGTGTGTGTGATGTACGCCGGGCAAGCGGTAGAAGTGGGCCAGGTGCCCGAGCTGTTCGACGTCCCCGCCCACCCCTACAGCGAAGCCCTGCTGGCGGCGATCCCCGAGCACAGCCTGGGCGCCGAGCGCCTGGCCACCCTGCCCGGCATCGTCCCTGGCCGTTACGACCGGCCGCAAGGTTGCCTGCTGTCGCCGCGCTGCCCGTACGTGCAGGACAACTGCCGGCAACAGCGCCCGCCCCTCGCCCCCCAGGCACACAGCCTGGTGCGTTGCTTCTACCCGCTGAACCAGGAGGTGGCGTGATGGCCGTCGTACTTACTGCCCGCGAGTTGACTCGCCACTACGAAGTGTCCCGCGGCCTGTTCAAGGGCCACGCCCTGGTGCGTGCGCTCAATGGCGTATCGTTCGAACTGGAGGCCGGCAAGACCCTGGCTGTGGTCGGTGAATCCGGCTGTGGCAAATCGACCCTGGCGCGCGCCCTGACCTTGATCGAAGAGCCCTCCTCCGGCTCGCTGCAGATCGCCGGCACCGAGGTCACAGGCGCCAGCAAGGCCGAGCGCAAGCAATTGCGCCGCGATGTGCAGATGGTCTTCCAAAGCCCGTATGCCTCGCTGAACCCGCGCCAGAAGATCGGCGACCAATTGGCAGAGCCACTGCTGATCAACACCTCGCTGAGCAAGGCCGAGCGGCGCGAGAAAGTGCAGAAGATGATGGAGCAGGTCGGCCTGCGACCCGAGCACTACCAGCGCTACCCGCACATGTTCTCGGGGGGGCAGCGCCAGCGTATCGCCCTGGCCCGGGCCATGATGCTGCAGCCCAAGGTGCTGGTGGCGGACGAGCCGACCTCTGCACTCGACGTGTCGATCCAGGCACAGGTGCTGAACCTGTTCATGGACCTGCAGAAGGAATTCAACACCGCTTACGTATTCATCTCGCACAACCTGGCGGTGGTTCGGCATGTGGCGGATCAGGTGTTGGTGATGTACCTGGGGCGGCCGGCGGAGATGGGGCCGAAGGCGGATATCTACGAGAAGCCGCTGCACCCTTATACCCAGGCATTGCTGTCGGCAACGCCGGCGATTCATCCGGACCCGTTGAAGCCTAAGATTCGCATTGCAGGGGAATTACCCAACCCGTTGAACCCGCCGGATGGCTGCGCGTTCCACAAGCGTTGCCCGTATGCGACGGAGCGCTGTGCTGTTGAAGTGCCGGCCTTCAGGCAAGTGGGAACCCGGCAAGTTGCCTGCCATTATGCAGAGCAATTTCTCTAGGTCGGTGTGACATTCTTCGCGGGGCAAGCCCGCTCCCACAGATATCACACCGCCCTCAAGAACAGTGTGATATCTGTGGGAGCGGGCTTGCCCCGCGAAGGGCCGCAAACCGGCCCCATCGTCTCAATGCATGAATATCGCGATCAAGATGATCACCGGAATCGGTACCCCAAGCATCCACAGCAGTAATGAGCGCATGTTGTTTCTCCTTCCTTAACGTTGAATGCTTCGATGGGTCGTGTAGCCCACGCCTTCCCCTTCCAGCCACAGCACGCGATCACGCTGACGGCCACCGAACAACGCAGCCAGGCTGGCAAAGAACGCACCGCAGAGCAGCGCAACGAAGGTCCACAGCGCCGTCCAGGCTGCCACTTTGGCCGCCGTATCAGCTGCCTGTTTTGCCTGCACCTTGGCCTGCTGCACTTGGGCGTACACTTCATCCACCCGTGCTTCGGCTTCCGCCTGGCTCAAGCGGGTACGCTGGGCCACCAATTGCGCGAGATACGCGCGGTCACCTTCAGCCATCGCGCCACCCTGGGCGATAGACTTGGCCAGGATGCGCGCCGCTACGCCGTTGGCAGCATCGTCGCTGACCGCTGCCGGGCCATCGCTACGGAACAGGCTGTCGACGAAGTAACCATTGGCATCAGGCTTGGGCGCCATGCTCGCAGCCGCCCCAACCGCCGTCGCCCCCGCCTGCACGCCCGCACCGGCCAAACCACCGACGGTGCCAACGATCAGCATGGCCGCAACCAGCGTGGCCACTGCCCAGGCGAGGAAGCCATGGGCCGTGTCGCGGAAATACACTTCATCGCCATGCAGATTGGCCCACTTCACCCGCAGCCGGCCGGCGATATAGCCGCCCAGGCCTGAAGCGAGAATCTGCGTCAACAACAACCAGATGATCGCCGACACGCCCAAGGTCTGGGCGCTGGCACCTTCATCTGCCCAGGGCGAAGTGGCGGCAAAGCCAAGCCCCGCACCGAGCACCACAAGGATCAAAGACAGCGCGGCAGCAGCAGCGGCACCCGCGAAGATGGCCGCCCAGGACACGCCTGAACGATTCTGGGAATCGACATAGGGATATTCGGCAGAGGGGATCATGGTTTTTCGCCTTTATTGTGAGCATCGGGACCAGTCGCGTGATGATCGGTGCAGAGGCCGTGCCACATGTGTCAAAAAATGACTTTCAAGCGAATCAACGGGTTAGCTCAAACGCGTTTCCTGGAGTCGTGCAAAACACCCGGATTGCTCGTATAGGCTCAGGGTTTATGCAATGTCCGCTGGCCGCGCCCCTGGCTTGCCTACCGCCCCTGCCCCCGGCACTATTTGCGAATGCGTTCTAACCCCCCTGCCGACGGCCCCGAACAGACGCCCATCACCGCCGAGACCGTGATGCGCTATCACCTGTGCTGGAAGCACCGCGACCTCGACGGCGTCATTGCGCTGTATCACCCAGACGTGCGGTACCACGACTTCTTCCAGAACCGCGTGCTCGGCTTCAACGACCTGCGCGACTACGTACGCGCCAGCCTGCCACGTGAGGCGGGTGAAGATATCGTCCACAGCGACCGTATCCGCGTCGATGGCTGCACAGCTTTCATCCAGTACCAAGTCACCGTGCAAGGCGGCGAAGGCCTGGTCGCGTTCCAGTCCAGCGAGGCCATCACCGTCAAGGATGGCCTGATCTGGCGGGTCAACGAATACGCCACGCTGGTGCGACAACAGGGCAAGGGCCTGACCAACGCCGGCCCGCGACCGGCCACCAGCCGCCTCGGGCTTTCGCCGCGCCAGCTGTCGACCATGGCCCAGGACCTTGAGCACTACTTTCAGCGTCAACGCCCCTACCTCGACCCGGAACTGGACCTGCAACAGGTCGCCGATGCCAGCGGCTATAGCCGCAACCAGATCTCCTACCTGCTCAACCAAGTGCTGGGCCAAAGCTTCTACCGCTACGTCAACCAGGCGCGCCTGCAGCACCTGATGGCCAGCCTGGACGACAATAATGCCCAGGCTCCGATCGACGACCTGGCATTCAGCGCGGGCTTCAATTCGCTGTCGGCGTTCTACAAGTGCTTCCGCGAAAACACCGGACTCACGCCCAAGGCCTACCTCAAGCAAATTTCTCTGCGTGCACGCACGTAAGACAGCCGCTGGCTGACAGCACTAGGATCGCCCACAGACCTTGACCGATGTGGAGCCGAACCCGATGCAACCCCTGCGCACGCTCAGCCTGTGGATGGATCAGCTCGACGAGCCGCTGTGCGCGCGCCCGGCACTGCGCGATGACCTCGACGTTGACGTGTGCATCATCGGCGCCGGTTATACCGGCCTGTGGACCGCGTACTACCTCAAGCGCCAGGCGCCACAGCTGAACATCGCGGTGATCGAGGCCAACATCGCCGGCTTCGGCGCCTCCGGGCGCAATGGCGGCTGGCTGATGGGCAACCTGCTCGGCGAAGACCGCCTGCTCGCCACCCTGTCGCCGCAACAACGCCGCGCCAGCATCGACCTGTTGCACGGCATTCCCGATGAAGTGCACGCCGTGCTGCAACGCGAAGCCATCGACTGCGACTACCGCAAAGGTGGCGTGCTGTATTGCGCTGCCCGCTACCCCGAGCAGGAGCGCAGCCTGCGCGCCTACCTGGACGACCTCTATCGCCAGGGCATGACCGAGGATGACTACCGCTGGCTGCGCCCCGAGCAGTTGGACGCCCAGTTGCGGGTCAGTAACGCCTACGGTGCGATCTACAGCCCGCACACCGCAACGATCCAGCCGGCCAAGCTGGCGCGCGGCCTGGCCCTGGCGGTAGAAAACCTCGGCGTGCCGATTTACGAAAACACCCCTGCCATCGACTGGCAGCCGGGTGAAGTGCGTACCCCGCTGGCACGCATCCGCTGCCAGTGGACGGTGCCCGCTGTGGAAGGTTACGCCGCCAGCCTGCCACCGCTGGGCAAGCATCAACTTCCAGTGCAGAGCCTGCTGGTGGCTACCGAGCCACTGCCGGAGTCGACCTGGGAGCAGATCGGCCTGAGCCAGGGCCAGGCGTTCAGCGAAAGCAGCCGCCAGGTCACCTATGGCCAGCGCACGGCCGACAATCGCCTGGTGTTCGGCGCCCGCGGCGGCTACCGCTTCGGTGGCCGGCTACGCGAAGACTTCACCCTGACCGATGCCGAAGTTGACCTGCGCCGCTACCTATTCAGCGAGCTGTTCCCCCAGCTCAAGCATGTGCGCATCACCCATTCCTGGGGCGGCAACCTGGGCATGGCCAGGCGCTTCCGCCCGCACATGCTGTGCGACCGCCAACGCGGTATTGCCCTGGCCGGTGGCTATGGCGGCGAAGGCGTCGGAGCCACCAACCTCGGCGGGCGCACCCTGGCTGCGCTGATCCTCAACCAGCACAACGCACTGACCGCACAACCCTGGGTGCTCGACAATCGTCCGCTGTCGAGCCTGGCCACCTGGCCGGCCGAGCCCTGCCGTTGGCTGGGCTACAACGCGATCATCCAAAGCTTCGTGCACGAGGACCGAACCCTCGCCAACCCCGCCAGCGCGCCTTGGAGGCGGCGCCTGGCCAGCTCGCTCGCAGACTTCATGGAAGGCTTCATGCACTGACTTCCCTTTAACCTACACAGGATCCACCGGTCATGAGCATCACCCAGTTCAAACACACCGACAGCGCCGTCCTGGACAGTTCCAACCCCGTAGCAGTCCCGCTCGGCGACCCCGTCGCGGTCACCTCGGTCACCTGCGTGGAACGCAGCGATGGCGTCGAAACCGGCATCTGGGAGTGCACCCCGGGGCGCTGGCGGCGGCAGATCGTGCAACAGGAGTTCTGCCACTTCATCAAGGGCCGCTGCACCTTCACCCCCGACGGTGGCGAGCCCCTCTCCATAGAAGCCGGAGACGCACTGATGCTACCGGCCAACAGCACAGGCACCTGGGACATTCAGGAAACCGTGCGCAAGACCTACGTTCTGATTTTCTGATCCGCTGATCGCCTGCCTTCGATAACAACAGACAAAGCAAGGTAAACCCGACATGCGCACCTTCCTTCTCGCACCCCTGATGCTGGCCGCCAGCGTGGCCAGCGCCGCCGACACGGTGAAAATCTACAACTGGTCCAGCTACGTTGCCCCTGACACCCTGAAAAACTTCCAGCAAGCCACGGGCATCGTGCCGACCTACGACGTGTACGACAGCAACGAAACCCTCGACGGCAAGTTGATGACCGGCAACTCCGGCTACGACGTGGTGTTCCCCTCCAACCACTTCATGGCCCGGCAGATCCAGGGCAAGGCCTTGAAGCCGCTGGACAAGTCGCAGTTGCCCAACTGGCACAACCTCAACCCCGTACTGCTCAAGGCGCTTGAGGTCAATGACCCGGGCAACCAGTACGGTTTTCCGTACCTGTGGGGCAGTACCGGTATTGGCTATAACATCGACAAGGTCAAGGCGATACTTGGCGAAAACGCGCCAGTGGACTCGTGGGACCTGATCTTCAAGCCTGAGTACATGAGCAAGCTGAAAAGCTGCGGTGTCGCGGTGCTGGACAACGGCCCCGAGCTGCTGCCAATCGCCCTTCACTACCTGGGCTTGGCGCATCACAGCCAGGATCCGAAGGACTACGAGAAGGCCAAGGACCTGTTGATGAAGGTACGGCCGTACATCAGCTACTTCCATTCTTCCAAATACACCGGCGACCTGGCGAATGGCGATATCTGCGTGGTGGTGGGCTTCTCGGGTGACGTGCTGCAGGCGAAAAACCGTGCGGATGAAGCGAACAATGGTGTGAAGGTGGGGTATTCAATCCCGAAGGAAGGTGCGCCAATGTGGTTCGACATGGTCGCCATGCCAGCCGATGCACCGGATGAGAAGGCCGGGTATGCCTACATGAATTACTTGTTGCAGCCAGACGTGATGGCCAACATCAGCAACCATGTGCAGTACGCCAACGGCAACCTCAAAGCCGACGGGCTGGTGGACCCGGCGATGAAGGGCAATACGATGATTTACCCCAGCGACGATCTGATGGGCAAACTGTATGCACTGGAGGCGATGCCGGCCAAGATCGACCGCATCCGGACGCGGATCTGGACCAGTATCAAGGCAGGCAACTGAATGCGGCCGTAACGCGGTCACTGTGGGAGCGGCGGTTCGCCGCTCCCACAGGGTCAGTTAGCAGGCTCCCGAAATCAGTGGTGTTCGCGGGTAGCGCGGAACTTGACGTCCGGCCAGCGCTCTTCCATCAGCGACAGGTTGACCCGGGTCGGCGCCAGGTAGGTCAGGTGACCGCCACCGTCGATGGCCAGGTTCTCCATGGCCTTGGTCTGGAATTCCTCGAGCTTCTTCTTGTCGTCACAGCTGATCCAGCGCGCGGACCACACAGTGATCGGCTCGTAGGCGCACTCGACCTTGTACTCTTCCTTCAGGCGGCTGGCGACCACGTCGAACTGCAGCACACCGACGGCACCGAGGATGATGTCGTTGCTGCGTTCTGGGAAGAACACCTGGGTCGCGCCCTCTTCGGCCAATTGCTGCAGGCCCTGACGCAACTGCTTGGATTTGAGCGGGTCTTTCAGGCGCACACGGCGGAAAAGCTCTGGAGCGAAGTGCGGAATACCGGTGAAGCCCAGCGCCTCGCCTTCGGTGAAGGTGTCGCCGATCTGGATGGTGCCATGGTTGTGCAGGCCGATGATGTCGCCAGCAAAGGCTTCTTCCAGCTGCTCGCGCTCGGAAGAGAAGAAGGTCAGCGCGTCACCGATGCGCAGGTCCTTGCCGGTGCGCACGTGGCGCATTTTCATGCCCTTCTCGTACTTGCCCGAGCAGATGCGCATGAAGGCGATACGGTCGCGGTGTTTCGGGTCCATGTTCGCCTGGATCTTGAACACGAAGCCTGTGAACTTCTCTTCCACCGGCTCCACGGTACGCTCGTGGGCCACACGGGCCAGCGGGCGCGGCGCCCAGTCGACAACGGCGTCGAGCACATGGTCGACACCGAAGTTGCCCAGTGCGGTACCGAAGAACACCGGTGTCAGCTGGCCATTGATGAACTCGTCCTGGTCGAATTCATGGCAAGCGCCCTGAACCAGCTCAAGCTGCTCGAGGAAGCGATCATATTCGTCACCCAGGTGCGCACGGGCTTCATCGGAATCGAGCTTCTCGATGATCTTGACCTCAGTACGCTCATGGCCGTGGCCCGGGGTGTAGACGATGATGTAGTCGCCGGCCAGGTGGTACACGCCCTTGAAATCGCGGTAGCAACCGATCGGCCAGGTGATCGGCGCGGCCTTGATCTTCAGAACGGCTTCGATCTCGTCGAGCAGTTCGATCGGGTCGCGGATGTCACGGTCGAGTTTGTTGATGAAGCTGACGATGGGCGTGTCGCGCAGGCGGCAGACGTCCATCAGGGCGATGGTGCGCGGCTCTACACCTTTACCGCCGTCGAGCACCATCAGCGCCGAGTCCACTGCGGTCAGGGTGCGGTAGGTGTCTTCCGAGAAGTCTTCGTGGCCGGGGGTGTCGAGCAGGTTGATCATGTGCTCGCGGTACGGGAACTGCATCACCGAGGTGGTGATCGAGATGCCGCGCTGCTTCTCCATTTCCATCCAGTCGGAGGTGGCGTGGCGGTCGGACTTGCGCGACTTCACGGTACCGGCGACGGCAATGGCCTTGCCCATCAGCAGGAGCTTCTCGGTGATGGTGGTCTTACCGGCGTCGGGGTGGGAAATAATGGCGAAAGTGCGGCGCTTCGCGACTTCGGCGGCCTGGTTGGTCATGGGAAATCGCCTGACTGGGGGATTCAAAAAGGGGCGATATCATACCTGAAGTTGGGCGGGGACCAAAATTTGATCCCCGCCGTTGGTCAATGACGGTCAATCAGGCGCGCTTTGCCTGATCCTCACAAAAGCCGTCAAGCGTTACAGGTGGACGGCCAGGCATATGAACGACGAGCTCCAGGGTGCCACCCAATGCCTCCACATAACTACGCAGGGTCGAAATCAACATGTCACTGCGCTTCTCCACCTTGGATATGTTGGCCTGACGAATGTCCAGACGCTCTGCCAAACCTTCTTGAGTGAATTCGAGCTGTTTACGCAATGCCTGAAGCGTCATTTCTTCGCGAATCAATTGACGCCCCAGCTGCTCCACCCGCTCCCTGCGTTCAGGGGACAATCCGTTGATGACCTCATCAAGTGTCTTGGACATCTTTCTCTCCTCTCGACAGGTGATTCTCAAAGCGAGCGTCTGCTTGCTTGATCAATCCCTGATAAAACCTGTGCTCCGCGACACCGCACTTCGTCATCCAACGCATCGAAATCGCTGATGAACTCCTCACAAAATCTGATCGTCCACGCCAACAAAATACCTCCAGAGGAATATTCCCTCAAGTAAATATTGAAAGAACCGAGAGGGGAATTTTGTCCATCAGCACAATTGGATTGATAGCAGGTAAACCAACGCCTTTACGTAGGAATAACGTTGTTTTCTCGTATGAAAAAACACCTCTCCCAGTGATTAACACTGGCCAAATGCCGCCTCAGATGGGAACCTTTACGCCCTCGGAGACGTCCACTCCCCTGCAACCCGCTTCGGTTGGGGACTGGTTTCATCAGCTTTTTCGGGCCCGACGGGGTTCGGCTCATGGCCTGATCGCAGCCTTCGGTTGCTTCACGCTGCTACTCGCGAACACACCACTCGCTGCCAGGTATGGCCGGCCAAAAAAAGAGTGTGCTCGCCGACAACACAAGGAGTCCGCCTGTGGCTACACGCTACGGAAAAGGGCTGTTGGGATGCGCCACCGTGCTCGTCATCCTGGCCCTGCTGATCCACTGGATCGGCATCGACACGATCGCGCGTTACCGCGACGATCTTGGGTTCTACCTGCAAGCGCACCTGATACTGGTGCTGGCTTCGATGGCGGCGGCGTTGGCCGTGGGCATCCCCGCTGGCATTGCGCTTAGTCGACCGCACCGGGTCGACAAAGCCGAGCGCTTCATGCAGTTCTTCAACGTTGGCAATACCATTCCCCCGCTGGCCGTTCTGGCCATCGCGCTCAGTATCCTGGGCATCGGCGCCGGGCCTGCGATCTTCGCGCTGTTCCTCGCCTCCCTCCTGCCCATCGTGCGCAACACTTACGAAGGCCTGAAAAACGTCCCCGCCTCGCTCAAGGAAGCCGCCACCGGCATCGGCATGACCCCGCGCCAGCAACTGTGGCAGGTGGAACTGCCCAATGCCGTGCCAATCATCGTCGGCGGTGTGCGTGTGGCCCTGGCGCTGAACGTGGGCACCGCACCCCTGGCATTCCTGATTGGCGCCAACAGCCTGGGCAGCCTGATTTTCCCTGGCATTGCCCTGAACAACCAGCCGCAGCTGCTGCTGGGCGCCGCGTGTACGGCGCTGCTGGCCTTGCTGCTCGACGCCCTGGTGAGCTTCTCCAGCAAGCGCTGGCTGGAACGTGGCCTGGCCCAATAAGACGAGGGAACGTATGAAGAAGAGAATCGCCTTGCTGCTCGGCGCAGCCCTGCTGTTTGCAGGTGTGGCCCAGGCAGCGGACAAACCGCTGGTGCGTATCGGCGCGCGGGTGTTCACCGAACAGACCGTGCTTGCCGAAATCACCGCCCAATACCTGCGCGCCAACGGCTTCGATGTGCGCGTGACCACCGGCCTTGGCAGCAGCATTGCACGCCAGGCGCAGGAAACCGGCCAGCTCGACCTGATGTGGGAGTACACCGGTGTGTCGTTGGTGTCGTACAACCACATCGATGAACGCATGCCAAACGCCGAAGCCACCTACGCCAAGGTCAAGGCGCTTGATGCGAAAAAAGACCTGATCTGGCTGACCCCGTCGAAATTCAGCAACACCTATGCCCTTGGCCTACCGAAACAGGTCGCCGAGGCCTACCCGCAGGTGAATACGATCAGCGACCTCAACCAGGTGCTACGTGACGAAAGCAAACGCAACCACCTGGTAGCCCTGGACACCGAGTTCGCCAATCGCCCGGACGGCCTGGTCGGCCTCAAAGCCATGTATGACCTGCAAGTCGGCAGGGCCAACATCCGCCAGATGGACGCGGGGCTGGTTTACACCGCCATGCACAACAACCAGGTGTTCGCCGGGCTGGTCTACACCACCGACGGGCGCCTGAACGCGTTCGACCTCAAGTTGCTCGAAGACGACAAGCACTACTTCCCTGACTACACCGCTGCGCCTGTCGTACGCAAAGCCGTGCTCGACGCCAACCCGCAATTGGCCGCCCTGCTCAAACCGCTGGCCGAGCAGCTCGACGACGAAACCATGCGTCAGCTCAACGCCAAGGTCGACGTCGAACACCAGAACCCGACCGCCGTGGCCGCAGCCTTCCTGCGTGAACACCCCTTGAAGGAGGTACAGCCATGAGCCTGCTCGACACCTTCGCCCACCTCGATTGGGCCCAGGTCCTGCAATTGACCTGGCAGCACATCATGTTGGTCGGCATTGCCGTCAGCCTGGCCATCCTCGTCGGCGTGCCACTGGGCATCCTGATGACTCGCTTCCCGGCCGTCGCCGGCCCCCTGCAAGCCAGTGCCACAGTGCTGCTGACCATCCCCTCGATCGCCCTGTTCGGCCTGCTGCTGCCGTTCTATTCCAAGTTCGGCCAGGGCCTCGGCCCGCTGCCGGCGATTACCGCCGTGTTCCTTTATTCACTGCTGCCGATTCTGCGCAACACCTACCTGGCGCTGACCAACGTCGAGCCCGGCATCCGTGAAGCCGCGCGCGGCATCGGCATGACCTTCGGCCAGCGCCTGCGCATGGTCGAGCTGCCCATCGCGGTGCCGGTGATCCTGGCCGGCGTACGCACCGCCGTAGTGATGAACATCGGCGTGATGACCATTGCCGCGACCATCGGTGCTGGCGGCCTGGGCGTCCTCATCCTCACCTCCATCAGCCGCAGCGACATGTCGATGCTGCTGGTCGGCGCCGTATTGGTCAGCCTGCTGGCGATCATCGCCGACCTGCTGCTGCAAACCCTGCAACGTGCCCTGACTCCAGAAGGACTGCGCTCATGATCGAACTCAAGAACCTCAGCAAAACCTTCAACGTCAACGGCAAGGACGTCAAAGCCGTCGACGCGGTCAACCTCACCGTCAACGAGGGCGAAATCTGCGTGTTCCTCGGCCCTTCGGGCTGCGGCAAGAGCACCACGCTGAAGATGATCAACCGCCTGATCACGCCCACCTCGGGCCAAGTGTTCATCAATGGCGAAGACACCAGCGCGCTGGACGAAGTGACCCTGCGCCGGCGCATTGGCTACGTGATCCAGCAGATCGGCCTGTTCCCCAACATGACCATCGAAGAGAACATCACCGTGGTCCCGCGCCTGCTCGGTTGGGACAAGCAGAAGTGCCACGACCGCGCCCGCGAGCTGATGCACATGATCAAGCTCGAACCCAAGCAGTACCTGCAGCGCTACCCACGCGAGCTGTCCGGCGGCCAGCAGCAGCGTATTGGCGTGATCCGCGCCCTGGCGGCCGAGGCCCCGGTGTTGTTGATGGACGAGCCGTTCGGCGCGGTCGACCCGATCAACCGCGAGATGATCCAGAACGAGTTCTTCGAGATGCAGCGGGCGCTGAACAAGACCGTGATCATGGTCAGCCATGACATCGACGAAGCGATCAAGCTGGGCGACAAGATTGCCATCTTCCGTGCCGGCAAGCTGTTGCAGCTGGACCACCCGGACACCCTGCTGGCGCACCCGGTGGATGATTTTGTCAGCAACTTCGTCGGCCAGGACAGCACATTGAAACGCCTGTTGCTGGTGCGGGCCGAGGATGCGGCAGACAACGCACCGTCGGTAAGCCCGGAGACGCCGGTGAGCGATGCGCTGGAGCTGCTGGACGAGCACGACCGCCGCTATGTGGTAGTGACCGATGCGCAGAACAAGGCGATGGGCTATGTGCGTCGGCGCGACATGCACCGCCAGCAAGGGACCTGTGGCGACTTCCTGCGCCAATTCAACGCCACGGCGTCGCACGATGAGCACTTGCGCATCCTGCTGTCGCGGATGTACGAGTTCAATCGGGCGTGGTTGCCGGTGCTGGATGCCGAGCAGGTGTTTTTGGGCGAGGTGACGCAGGAGTCGATTGCGGCTTACCTGAGCTCGGGGCGTTCGCGGGGGGCGAAGACTTCGATCGTATCACCGGCTGAGGCAGTGCTTTCATAAAAGCCGGGGGCGCTTTGCGCCCCATTCGCGGGGCAAGCCCGCTCCCACAGGTTAAGCACCAGCCTCAAGGCTTGCAAAAGTCCTGTGGGAGCGGGCTTGTCCCGCGAAGCAGGCGACGCAATATCAGAACCCTACACTGGCCTGCACATAGAACGTCCGCGGCTCCCCCACATAAATGCCCGCATTGTTATCGCTGGAGCGGGTGAAGTACTGCTTGTCGAACAGGTTCTTCACCCCCGCCGCCAGCGTCAGGTTGGACAGCTTCGGCCCGAAGTCGTACCCACCGCGGGCATGCCAGGTCACGTAGCCCGGAATGTCGCCGTACTGCCCATCGGCACTCGGCTCGGTGATGTAGTCGCCATTGAAGCTGCCATCGGCATTGATACCGGTACCCGGCGCGCGCTGTTTGGATTGAGCGTAGGCGTCTAGGTTCCAGGTCCAGTGGTTGACCGCGTAACGCACGCCGGCAGTGGCCACCTGGCGTGAATAGAACGGCAGATCACGGCCCTTGAAACCGGGAATCTCCCCCTCGTAGGTCGCGCGGGTATAGGTATAGCCGCCATTGACCGACAACCCCTCCAGCCGTGCATCCAGCCCGGCCAGGTCATAGCGCACCGACGCCTCGATCCCTTGGTGCTTGGTCGCACCCAGGTTGGTCCAGCCGACATCGTTGCTGATGTACTGCAGCTCGTCATCGAAGTCGATATAGAACGCTGTCAGCTCACCGGCGAAGCCGCCATTGTCATAACGCGTACCAACCTCGTAGGTCTTGGCCTTTTCCGGCTCCAGGCCATTGGCCGTGCTGTTGCCGGTGCCGCCTTGGCCCAGCTGGAAGTACTGCAGGCTGCCGAACGAGGTCTCGTAGTTGGCGAACACCTTCCAGGCATCGGAGAGGTGGTACATCACACTCAGCGCCGGCAGCGGCTCGTTGCTGGTGATGCTGCGCTTTTTCTCCGCCACCGGGCGGTTGTTGGCGTCCAGCACCGGGCGGTCGCGCCAGTCGGTGTTGATGTGCTCAAAGCGCACGCCCGGGGTGATGGTCCAGTTGCCGACGTCGATCTTGTCATCGATGTAGTAGGCGCTGGCTTCGGTGCCGCCGCTGCGGTCCTGGAACACGTGGCCATCGGAGGTCGGGGTCGACGTCGGTACGTTGTCGATCAGCGCCAGGCGGGTCGACTGCTCGCGCATGGCTTCTTTCAGGTAGCGATAGCCAACACTGACCTCCTGGGTGGTCGGGCCGGCGAAGAAGATCCGCGACACCCGCGGCTCGATGGCGAAGGTGTGGTAGTTGCGTGGGTACGAGGACAGGGTCTTCATGTCACGCGAGGCGATGGCACTGCCGCGAAAACTGTCGGTGTAGTAGGTCAGCACTTCGAACTGGGTGGCGTCGTCGAGCTGGCGCTGCCACTTGAACGACACGTCTTTGCGCCGGCCGGCAAAGTAGTCGTAGTCACGCAGCGACTGGTACGGGTTGCTGTCGTACTGAGCTTGGGTCAAGCCACCGGGCATGTCGGCACGGCCATCGTAGTAGTGGAAGTTGAGCCAGAACTCGTCGACGTCGGTCGGCGCCCAGTGGGTCTTGAGGATGACGTCGTCGATGTCGTTGCCGTTGTTGCTCTCGCGGTAGCCGTTGCCGTTCACCCCGGTGTACAACAGCGCAACGCCCATGCCGTTGTCGGCGGTGCCGCCGACGAAGGCCGATTCGGTGTGCTTCCAGCCGCCGTGCTGCGAGGTTTCAAGGGTGGTGGAAAGTTGTGCCGAGGCCTGCTCCGGGATTGCCCGGGTGACGAAGTTGATCACCCCTCCGACGTTCTGCGGGCCATAGCGCACAGAGCCGGCACCGCGCACCACGTCGATGCTGTCGAGGTTGCCCGAAGAGATCGGCGCCATCGACAACTGCGGCTGGCCATAAGGGGCGAAGGCAGCCGGGATGCCATCGATCAACACGGTCGAGCGTGGCGACAAACGCGAAGTCAGGCCGCGCACGCCAACGTTCAGGGACAGGTCGCTGCCACCGGTGCCGTTGGAGTCCTGCACCTGTACGCCGGGGATCCCGCGCAGCACGTCGCGCACGTTCATCGCGCCCTTCTCCACCATGGCCTCACGCCGCACCACGGTGCGCGCGCCTGGGTGGTTCTGGACCACGGCCTGGTCAGCATCGCCCAGCCAGTCGCCGACAACCTTGATGTCAGTGGGCGCCAGCTCCAGGCTACCGCTGCCCAGGTCGAGCGTGGTGGGCAGTGGCTTGACCACCACGGTGTCCTGCGACACCTCGAACGTCAGCCCGCTGCCTTGCAGCAACTGTTGCAGCGCCTGCACCGGCGCCAGGTTGCCGGACACTGCCGGGGCCTGTTTACCGGCCACGAGTTCCGGGCTGTAGAACAGCTGCAGGTTGGTTTGCTGGCCCAGCTGGCTTAGCGCCGAAGCCAGCGGTTGCGCCTGGATCTGAATGGCAGTGTCGGCCTGCTCGGCCTGGCTGTTGACGGCCACGGCACTGACCGCAAGGGCCAGCGCCAGGGCGCGCACGCGTGGGAAAGGCTTGTTGTTGTTCACGTCGTCAAGACATCCTGAAGTTCGGGATAAACGCCAACCGCATGCAAATGGAAATGCTTGGCAGTTGCAGCTGGCGAGGAAGACGAACGGGCTGAAAAAAACCTGAATCTATTTCGCGATTATTTCGCGAGAACCGTCTTCATGGGCTTTGATGGCCACCGGCAGAATGCTCGGCAAGGCGCGCAACAAGGCATCGGTGTCGTCGCTGCTGAAGGTGCTGGACAGGCGCAACTGCGCCACCTTGCCGGGGGCAACGCGCAGCGGCTCAGTGCGGTAGCGCGACACTTCGGCCACCACCTCGGCCAGGGTGGCGTTGTCGAACACCAGCTTGCCCTGGCGCCAGGCGGTGAGCGTGGCGGCATTGACCGCGTAGGGAGGCGTCACCTTGCCTTGTGCATCTATATGCGCGCCCAGGCCGGCCGTCAGTTGCGCCTGTGAGGCATCCTTGCCCTGCACACGCACCGAACCCTGCTCCACCGCCACCCGGGTCGCAGCCGGGTCCAGGCGCACATCGAAGCGGGTGCCGGTGACGGTCACGCTGCCTTGGGCGGTATCGACCACAAACGGCCGGCTGCTGTCGTGGGCCACGATGAACATGGCTTCGCCGGCATTCAGCTGGATGTGCCGACGCCCGGCGCTGAAATCAACCTGCAGTTGCGTGCCGCCGTTCAGCGTCAGCTGCGACCCATCCGGCAACTCGACCTGCCGACGTTCGGCAAAGGCGGTCTGCAGTTGGCCCTGGTGGTTGAGGCGCTGGTACTGCCAGCCACTCCAGGCCACCCCCAGGGCAACCACCGCCACCCCGGCCGCCAATGCCTGGCGTACCAGGCGCCGGCGCGGCAGCTTATGCACGAGCTCTGGTTGGCACAGCGCCTCGAGGCGCTGGCGCGGAATGAAGTCGGCGGCGCGCCACAGGCTGGCAAGCTGCTCGAATTCATCGCGATGGCGTGGGTCCGCTGCCAACCAGGTGTGCAAGCGCGCCTGCAGCTCGGCTTCCCGCGGCGCGTCCTGCACGCGGGCGAACCATTCGGCCGCCTGCTCGCGGACGGTGTCGGTGCCGTGCTGTTTCATGGAGGTCTCCTGACTCATCATCCCGACACATCCAGGTGTTCACGCAGGTGTCGGAGCGTGCGGATCATATACTTTTCGACCATGTTCTTGCTCAAGCCCATGCGCTGAGCGATCTCGGCCTGGGTCAGGCCTTCGAGCTTCTGCCAGATAAACACCCGGCGGCAGTTGAGGGGCAATTCGGCCAGCGCCCGTTCGACGCTGTCGGCCAGCTCCAGGGCGTGCACGTAGGCTTCGGGGTCGCCGCTGCTGCTTGTGCTGCTTTCATCGAACACTTCCAGCGCCTGGCGCCGATCCTCGCGGCGAAAACCATCCACCGCAATGTTGCGCGCCGTCTGGTGCAGGTAAGCGCGTGGCTGCTCGACCTGCTCGCGGGGGTTCTCCAGAACCCTGACGAAGGCATCGTGCGTGAGGTCCTCGGCCTGCTGGCGACTGCGCAGCTTGCGGGTCCAGGTGCCGATCAGCTCATGGTAGTGGTCGAGGAAGCCTTTGTGTGCGGACACGGTGGGGGTCGTCAGGGAGGCAGACTAGGGTGCGAATAGTAATGTTTCTCATCAAAACCGGCAAATCCGCCAGTCGGTAACAAAAAATTTTTGCGGATTTCATGGACGGAAGTGCCTGAAGAGCGTGGCCATAAATATGAACACCTTGCGCCTGTTCGCGGGCAAGCCCGCTCCCACACAAGCCCTGCAAACCCTGTGGGAGCGGGCTTGCCCGCGAAGAGGCCGGGAGGGTCCTTCCACAATATTTAACGCTTCAAACATCGAGGGGAACATCTGCCGGTCACATGAGTCGGTTATTCAAATGGCAGGTCGTCGATCCGCGACGAACACGCCCGGATTGCCTGTTGATCTTGCATTCTTCACGCCCTAAAGTGCGCGCCGAACGTCCATGCTGGAAACGATCCATCCGGCTCAAGTACTGAGTAGGCGAACCAAAGTGGGGATACGGAGGACGTTCAGTTTGCAGCCACTTATCTTTTCAGTTTGCCCATGGAGTCCCTGAGCATGTCGATCCAGGTCGAAGACTATTTCGCGCGTGACACCTTCCAGAAAATGAAGGCGTTCGCCGACAAGCAGGAAACCCCGTTCGTACTCATCGATACCCAGATGATCAGCCAGGCCTATGACGACCTGCGCGCCGGTTTCGAATTCGCCAAGGTCTACTACGCGGTCAAGGCCAACCCGGCGGTCGAGATCATCGACCTGCTCAAAGAAAAAGGTTCGAGCTTCGACATCGCCTCGATCTATGAGCTGGACAAAGTGATGGACCGTGGCGTCAGCGCCGACCGCATCAGCTACGGCAACACCATCAAGAAGTCCAAGGACATCCGCTACTTCTACGAGAAGGGCGTGCGCCTGTATGCCACCGACTCGGAAGCCGACCTGCGCAACATCGCCAAGGCCGCACCGGGCTCCAAGGTTTACGTGCGTATCCTCACTGAAGGCTCGACCACTGCCGACTGGCCGCTGTCGCGCAAATTCGGCTGCCAGACCGACATGGCCATGGACCTGCTGATCCTCGCCCGCGACCTGGGCCTGGTGCCCTACGGCATCTCCTTCCACGTGGGCTCGCAGCAGCGCGACATCAGCGTCTGGGACGCTGCCATCGCCAAGGTCAAGGTGATCTTCGAGCGCCTGAAAGAAGAAGACAGCATCGAACTGAAGCTGATCAACATGGGTGGCGGCTTCCCGGCCAACTACATCACCCGTACCAACAGCCTCGAAACCTACGCCGAAGAGATCATCCGCTTCCTGAAGGAAGACTTCGGTGACGACCTGCCGGAAATCATCCTCGAGCCAGGCCGTTCGCTGATCGCCAACGCCGGCATCCTGGTCAGCGAAGTGGTGCTGGTGGCGCGCAAGTCGCGCACCGCGGTCGAGCGCTGGGTGTACACCGACGTGGGCAAGTTCTCGGGCCTGATCGAAACCATGGACGAGTCCATCAAGTTCCCGATCTGGACCGAGAAGAAAGGCGAGATGGAAGAAGTGGTCATCGCCGGCCCGACGTGCGACAGCGCCGACATCATGTACGAGCACTACAAGTACGGCCTGCCGCTGAACCTGGCGATCGGTGACCGCCTGTACTGGCTGTCGACCGGTGCCTACACCACCAGCTACAGCGCGGTGGAATTCAACGGCTTCCCGCCGCTGAAGGCCTACTACCTGTAATGAACAACGGGGCCGCAAGGCCCCGTTTTCATGTGTGCTGGCTTGTGCCGGCCTCTTCGCGGGGCAAGCCCGCTCCCACAGGACCCTGATGTGCCACAGGCAACAGATAACTTGTGGGAGCGGGCTTGCCCCGCGAAGAGGCCAGCCGTCTAGGCATCATTCCCCGCGCTGTTCGAGTTCCTCGGCATACCCTGCTGCATACCCCGCCAGCAAAGGCCCTGCCCCGCGCAATGTCGCTACCGCACTGCGCAAGAAATTCACATTCCCCTCAACCCGCGCCCGCTCCAGCCAAGGCCCGGCTTCAGCCAGTTGCCCCCGCTCAACCAGCACCATCGCCAAACTGAACATCCCGCGAAAGTCCCCCGCCTCGGCCGAACGCCGATACCAGCGCACCGCCCGCGCCGGGCTTGCCGCCGTGGCAATGCCCTGCTCCAGGTAACGCCCGTACAGGTTCATCGACTTGGCATGCCCCAACTGCGCGGCCTTCTCGTAACAGACCAAGGCCTGGGCCTGATTGGCCGGCACCCCGCGCCCGGTGGCCAGCAGGTTGCCCAAATTGTAAAGGCCCCAGTCCAGCCCGGCGTCTGCCGCCCGGGCATAGTGAATGGCCGCCTGCGTTAGGCTGACTTCACCGCCCCAGCCATGCTCCAGGCAACGCCCCAGCATGTTGCAGGCCATGACACTGCCTCCCTGCGTGGCAATGGCGAACCAGCGCCGGGCCAGGTCTACATCCTGCTCAATACCGCGCCCATCCAGCAGAATCTGACCCAGCAGCAACTGCGCCTCGACCACCCCCTCCCCCGCTGCCGCCAGGATCGCCTGGGCCGCCTTGCCGGGGCTGTCTTCGAGCATGGCCTTGAGGCCTGCAACATCCACCACTTCTTCACGACGCAACGGGTATGACACGGTTCAGACCTCAGCCCAGCGGCGCAGCAGGTTGTGGTAAGTCCCGGTCAACTGCAGCAGCGATGGGTGATCGGGCACATCGGCGGTGAGTTGCTGGATGGCATTGTCCATCTCGAACAGCAGCGCACGCTGGCTGTCCTCGCGCACCAGGCTCTGCGTCCAGAAAAACGCCGCATAACGCTGGCCGCGGGTCACCGGGTTGACCTTGTGCAGGCTGGTGCCGGGGTACAGCACCAGGTCGCCCGCTGCCAACTTGACCTGCTGCTCGCCGTAAGTGTCCTGAATCACCAGTTCGCCGCCGTCGTAGCTGTCCGGGTCGCTGAGGAACAGCGTCGAGGACAGGTCGGTACGCACGCGCTCCGGGCTGCCCTTGGGCTGGCGCAGCGCATTGTCGATGTGGAAGCCGAAGTTGCCGCCTTCGCGGTAGCAGTTGATCAGCGGTGGAAACACCTTGTGCGGCAGCGCTGCCGACATGAAGCGCGGGGTGTTCCAGAGGCGGTCGATCAGCGCGCTGCCCAGCTCCTTGGCCAGCGGGTGGCCTTCAGGCAACTGCAGGTTGTGCTTGGCCTTGGCCGATTGATACCCGGCAGTGACCTTACCATCGGCCCAATCAGCCTGCTCCAGCGCCTCGCGGATACGCGTGAGTTCGTCGGCATCGAACAGGCCGGGAATGTGAAGCAGCATGGCGGCGGCACCTGGGCAAATGTAAAGGCGTCAATGATATTGATTCACTTTTACATACCACAAGCCCCATTCGCCGCTTAAGACGTTTCAGCCACTGAAAACCGTAAAGGCAAACTGTAAAGATTGTAAATTCTTCACGAATGGTAACGACTCTCAATTGTTAGTCACAATTACTTACATTAAGATCCGCCGCCTTATCACCTTGGGGAAGGTCCTTACCAATGCGTCACTACGTGCCATCTGCTGTGAGTTCACCACGCCTGATCGTGACTGCCATCGGCGTCGCCATCACTGCCTCGACCGCCTACGCTGCCGAGCCTGCCGCCAACAACGCCGTCACCCTGGATGCCACCAGCGTCAACGGCAAGGCCGAACAGGCCAGCACCGACTACAAGGTCGAGAAAGCCTCATCGCAGAAGTACACCGCGCCGCTGGTAGACACCCCACGCTCGGTCACGGTGATCCCGCAACAGGTCATCAAGGACACCAACGCCCTCAGCCTGCAGGACGCCCTGCGCACGGTACCTGGCATCACCTTTGGTGCCGGTGAAGGCGGCAACCCGCAAGGTGACCGGCCGTTCATCCGCGGCTTCGACGCCCAGGGCGACACCTACCTGGACGGCGTACGCGATACCGGCGCGCAAACCCGCGAGATCTTCGCCATCGAGTCGGTGGAAGTGGCCAAGGGCCCGAACTCGGCCATCGGCGGCCGTGGCGCCGCGGGCGGCACCATCAACCTGGTGAGCAAGCGCGCGCACCTGGGCAACTCGCTGGATGGCGCCTGGACCTGGGGCAGTGACCAGACCCAACGCTACACCTTCGATGGTAACTACCAGTTCAGCGACACAGTGGCCGGTCGTCTCAACCTGATGACCCACGAGAGCAACGTCGCCGGCCGCGACAAGGTCAACTACGACCGCTGGGGCATCGCCCCGTCCCTGGCTTTCGGCTTGGGCACCCCGACCCGCGTCAACCTCGACTACTACCACCTGGAAAGCGACGACCTTCCGGATTCCGGCATCCCGTACACCATTCCTACCGGTGGTAGCGGCGCCCGTACCTCGGCGCACCCGAGCAAACCGTACGATGGCGGTGACAGTGATAACTTCTATGGCCTGACCGGCCGCGACTTCCGCAAGAGCCGCGTCGACATCGCCACCTTCGCGATCGAGCACGACCTGACCGACGCGCTGACCATCAAGAACACCCTGCGTCACGGCAACAGCATGCAGGATTACATCCTGACCCAGCCCGACGACAGCAAGGGCAACGTCAACAACGGCAGCGTCTGGCGCCGCGCCAACAGCCGCGTTGGCAACACCGCCACCACCACCAACCAGACCGACCTGTTTGGTGAGTTCTATGTGGGTGGGATGAAGAACAGCTTCTCCACCGGTATCGAGCTGAGCCGGGAAGAGAGCAAGCGTTCGTCGTACACCGTTGATACCAACACGGGGGGCTCCACTGCCTCGACGTGCAACCCAAGCCTGATCGGCGCAAACAGTGGCTACAACTGCACCTCGTTGAGCAATCCGAACCCGGATGATCCGTGGAATGGCGCGATCTCGCGCAACTACGCCGGCACCGACACCAAGAGCAACACCCGCGCCCTGTACGTCTTCGACACCTTGGAGCTGACGCCTGACTGGCTGCTGAACATGGGCCTGCGCTACGACCACTTCGACACTCAGTACCGCACCTACGATGCCGCTGGCGCCACCGTGGTCAACGCCAAGGGCGTGGCCTCCAAGGGCCGTGATACCAGCGAGTTCATCACCGGCCAACTGGGCCTGGTCTGGAAGCCGGCCGAAAACGGCAGCATCTATGTCTCCTACGCCACCTCCGCGACGCCACCCGGCGCGATGCTCGGCGAGGGCACCGAAGGCAACCCATTGGGCAACACCAGCGACCGTGCCGGCAACCTGCTGAGCAGCGACATGGAGCCGGAAGAAACCACCAACTACGAAATCGGCACCAAGTGGGACCTGCTCGACCAGCGCCTGTCCCTGGCCGCCGCGCTGTTCCGTACCGAGAAGGAAAACGCCCGCGTTCAGGTGGACACCACCACCTACGAAAACGTCGGCGAAACCCGCGTGCAGGGTATCGAGCTGTCGGCCAGCGGCAAGCTCACTGACAAGTGGCAGGTCTTTGCCGGCTACACCTACATGCAGGCGCGCCAGATCGATGGCGGCGCGCTGGGCAAGGCCAACGATGGCAACCAGCTGCCGAACACGCCGAACAACAGCGCCAGCCTGTGGACCACGTATTCGATCACGCCGAAGCTGACCGTCGGGGGTGGCGCGTTCTATGTCGATGACGTGTACGGCAGTGTGGCTAACACCACCATGGTCGACAGCTACGTGCGCTACGACGCCATGGCCGCCTACAAGCTGACCAAGAACGTCGACCTGCAGCTGAACGTGCAGAACCTGACCAACGAGGTGTACTACGACAAGGCGTTCTCCACCCACTTCGCCAACCAGGCGGCCGGGCGGACAGCGTTGCTGACCACCAGCGTTCACTTCTGATGTGAAGGTACATCCGCCGGCCAAGGCCGGTGGATGTACCTGCGATCTAGGCCGCAAACGTGGACCCTGTGGGAGCGGGCTTGCCCGCGAATGCGTTGGTGGATTCACCGACGTATTCGCGGGCAAGCCCGCTCCCACAGGGTTTTTGTGTATCAATGATTCGTATTTACCTATACCAAGGCATAATGCACGCCGCCTGAACTGAAACGGCAAGACAAGGTGATTGATGTGGTGAAGAAGACGCTGTTCCAATTGCACTGGTTCTTTGGCATCACCGCTGGCCTGGTGCTGGCCTTGATGGGCATCACCGGGGCGATCTGGTCGTTTCAGGAAGAACTGCTTCGGGCCTTCAATGCCGATGTGCTGAAGGTCGAAGTACGCCCCGAGGGCGTATTACCACCCGCCGAACTGGTGCAGCGAGTCGAGGCCGCACGAGGCGACAAGGTCGCGATGCTGTGGGTGGACCTGCACGAAGGCAACGCTGCGCGGATCTTCTTCACCCCGCCGCCAGGCCAGCGCCGTGGTGAGCTGCGTTATGCCGACCCGTACACCGGCGAGCTCAAGGGTGAAGTGGCCGGGCAGGACTTCTTCAACCTGATGCTCAACCTGCACCGGTTCCTGGCCATGGGCGACAGCGGCCGGCAGATCACCGGTGCCTGCACCCTGATGCTGATCTTCTTCTGCCTCTCTGGCCTGTACCTGCGCTGGCCGCGCAAGGCGCTCAACTGGCGGGTCTGGCTGACCTTCGAGTGGGCCAAGAAAGGCCGCGCCTTCAACTGGGACCTGCACGCCGTGGCCGGTACCTGGTGCCTGCTGTTCTACCTGCTGTTCGCCCTCACCGGCCTGTTCTGGTCCTATGAATGGTACCGCGAAGGCCTGAACACACTGCTGGCCGATACGCCGGCAGCGGGCCAGCAGCAAAAACGCGGCGAAGGCCGTGGCCGCCACGGGCCACAGAAGGTCGACAAGAACGCACCGCCGCTGGTGGTCGACTACGACGCCATCTGGGCCAACCTCAAGGAGGCCGCAGGCCCGGGCCTGGCCATGTACAACCTTCGCCTGCCACCGGCAGGTGGCCAGCCGGCCAACCTCTTCTACCTACTGGACGATGCCGCGCACCCGCGCGCCTTCAACACGCTGGTCCTCGACCCGGCCACCGGCCAGGTGAAAAGCCACGACCGCTACACCGACAAATCCTTCAAGGCGCAGTTGCTGCAGAGCGTTTACGCCCTGCACGTAGGCGAATACTTCGGCTTGCCGGGCCGGATCATCGTCACCCTCGCCAGCCTGACCATGCCGCTGTTCTTTGTCACCGGCTGGCTGCTGTACCTTGACCGCCGCCGCAAGAAACGCCAGGTTCGCGCTGCCCGAGGCGGCGTCGACAGCACCCAGGCTAGCAGCGACAGCTGGCTGATCGGCTTTGCCAGCCAGAGCGGCTTCGCCGAACAGCTGGCCTGGCAAAGTGCCGGGCAATTGCAGGCGGCTGGCCTGCCGGTGCAAGTCCGTGCCTTGGCCGAACTGGGCGAGGATGACTTGCGCCAGGCCCGTCGCGCCTTATTCGTGGTCAGTACCTTCGGCGATGGCGAAGCGCCAGATAGCGCCCGCGCGTTCGAGCGCAAGGTGCTTGGCCAACCCTGGGCGCTGAACAACCTGCACTATGCCGTGCTCGCCCTAGGCGACCGCCAATACCCGCACTTCTGCGGCTTTGCCCGTCGCCTGCAGGCTTGGTTGGGTGAACGCGGCGCCAGCACGGCGTTCAGCCCGGTGGAGGTGGACAACGCCGACCAGGCGGCGCTGCAACAATGGCAACAGGCACTGGCGCAGCTGACGGGGGCCCAGCCGGTCACGGCCTGGCAGCCGCCGAGTTTCGGCAACTGGACGCTGGTGCAGCGTGAGTTGATGAACCCGGGCAGCCAGGGCTTGCCGGTCTACCTGATCGGCCTGCGCCCCGAGGAGCCTGCCAGCTGGCAGGCCGGCGACCTGGTGGAAATCCTGCCGCGCAATGCTCAGCTGCGGGTCGACGCCTTCCTCGACGGCCTGGGCCTGGATGCCAACGCAACCGTACAGCTCGACGGCCTGAGCGAAACCTTGGGCCAGGCGCTGGCCAGCCGTCAGTTGCCCAGCCGGCGCGATCAGTTGGTGGGCTTGCACGCACAGGCGCTGGTCGATGCGCTGGTACCGATCGGCACGCGTGAATACTCCATCGCGTCGATCGCCAGTGACGGTGTATTGGAATTGATCGTGCGCCAGGAACGTCACCCGGATGGCAATTTCGGGCTGGGGTCTGGTTGGCTGACCGAGTACCTGCCGGTGAATGGCCTGCTGAGCATGCGCCTGCGCCGCAACAGTGGCTTCCACCTGCCCGAGTCACCGGTGCCGATGATTCTGATCGGCAACGGTACTGGCCTGGCTGGCCTGCGCAGCCTGTTGCGCGCGCGGGTCAACGCGGGCGAACAACGCAATTGGCTGCTGTTCGGTGAACGTAACCGCGCGCATGACCTGCTGTGCGGCAATGAACTGCAGAGCTGGCTCGACAACGGCGATCTGGCACGCCTGGACCTGGCGTTTTCGCGGGATCAGGCCGAGAAGGTGTATGTGCAGGATGTGTTGCTGCAGCAGGCTGATGCGTTCAAACGCTGGGTGGCGGATGGCGCCTGTGTGTACGTCTGCGGCAGCTTACAGGGCATGGCGGCCGGCGTTGATGCGGCGCTGAAGGGCATGCTTGGAGAAGCCGTTGTACAGCAACTGATCGAGGATAGGCGGTATCGGCGGGATGTGTACTGATACTGGCCCGTGCTAGCCACTGAGGGCCTGTAGGAGCGGCCTTGCGTCGCGAAAGGGCTGCAAAGCAGCCCCAGCAATTTATGCTGTAACGCCGAAACCCCGGGGCCGCTTTGCGGCCCTTTCGCGACGCAAGGCCGCTCCTACAACTGGGCCAGTACTGCCTTAGTGCAGCTCGAAGGTATCGGCATCCAGGTTCGCCGGGAACTTGGCCCGGTACGCCGCCAGCTCCGCCGCTCTCAACACCACCGTGAACACCCCGTCCGCTTCGCCAGCACTGAGCAGGCTCTCGCCCTGGAAGTCCAGCACTTGGCTGTCACCGGAATAGGCGAAGCCTTTGCCATCGGTGCCCACGCGGTTCACCGCCGCGACAAAGCACAGGTTCTCGATGCCCCGCGCCGGCAGCAGTCGGTTCCAGTGCTGGCGGCGCGCCGCCGGCCAATTGGCGGTGTACAGCAGCAGGTCGGTGTCCTGGGCATCACGGCTCCACACCGGGAAGCGCAGGTCGTAGCAGATCAACGGGCGTACCCGCCAGCCCTTGATCTCGAACTGCACCTGACGCTCGCCGGGGGTGTAATGCTTGTGCTCACCCGCCATGCGGAACAGGTGGCGCTTGTCGTAGTGCAAGATCTCACCGTCCGGGCGCGCCCACAGCAGGCGGTTGCGGTGGCTGCCATCGGCGGCCTGGATGATCACGCTGCCGGTGATCACCGCGTTGTACTTCTTCGCCTGGGCCTTGAGCCATTTGTAGGTCGGGCCGTTCTCGGGCTCGGCCAGGCTATCGGACTGCATCGAGAAGCCGGTGGTGAACATCTCTGGCAGGATCACCAGGTCCACCTCACCCACTTGCTTCAGCAGTTCCTCGAAGTGCGCATAATTGGCCTCGCGGTCGTGCCAGGCCAGGGTGGTCTGCACCAAGGCGATTTTCAGGTCGGGCAGTGTACTCAGATCGCGCATAGTTTTTCCGCCGCCTGACGCAGCGTCTCCTCACGTTTGGCAAAGCACAGGCGCACCAGGCGTTGCTCGGGGATGGGTTGCTGGTAGAACACCGACACCGGAATGGTCGCCACGCCGTGCTCACGGGTCAGCCACAACGACATCTCGACATCGTTCAGGTCCGGGCGGATCTGCGAATAGTCCACCAGCTGGAAATAGGTGCCGGCCGTGCGGCGGAAACTGAAGCGCGAACCTTCGAGCAAATCGCAGAACAGGTCGCGCTTGGCCTGGTAGAAGCCTGGCAGTTCATCGAGGTGCTCGGGGTGCTCGGCCATGAAGTCGGCCAGCGCGCACTGCAACGGCGTGACGCCGCAGAAATTGACGTACTGGTGCACCTTGCGCAGCTCGGCGCTCAGGGCCGGTGGCGCGATCACGTAGCCGGTTTTCCAACCAGTCACATGGTAAGTCTTGCCGAAAGAACTGACCACGAAGGCACGGCTATAGAGCTCGGCATGGGCCAGCACGCTGGCGTGGCGTACGCCGTCATAGACCAGGTGCTCGTAGACTTCGTCGCTGACCAGGTAGATATCGCGATCAGCGATCAGCTGCGCCAGCTGGTCCAGGTCTTCACGGGTGATCAGTGCGCCGCTGGGGTTGTGCGGCGAGTTGAGGATGACCATGCGTGTACGCGGGCTGAGGGCGTCGCTGAACCGCTGCCAGTCGATGCGGAAGTCGCCGTCGCTCAATTGCACATGCACACAACGGCCACCGGCCAGTTCTACCGACGGCTCGTAGCTGTCATAGCACGGGTCGAAGACGATGACTTCGTCATCGGCCTGGATCACCGCCTGAATGGCGCAAAAGATTGCCTCGGTGGCACCTGGGGTGATGGTCACTTCGTGATCGGCATCCACCTGTGCGCCATACAACCGTGCGACCTTGGCCGCTACCTGCTGGCGCAGAGCCGGCAGGCCAGTCATTGGCGCGTACTGGTTATGCCCGGCGGCCACATGTCGGCCCACTGCATCGAGCAACGCCTGCGGGCCGTTGAAGTCGGGGAAGCCTTGGGAAAGGTTGAGCGCACCGGTCTGTACGGCGAGCTGGGACATGGTGGTGAAGATGGTCGTGCCGACATTCGGCAGTTTGCTGCGGATCATGGAGCCCTCTTTCCTGGGGTTTATCCGGCACGGGGTGGAGTCCGAGCATAGCGGATCGAGCGGTCAGGAAAAAGGTTGAAACAATAGGGGGATTGCTTTGGATCAAGGCTCCTGTTGGAGAAACGGCTTCGAAGATATGCGCCCAGAGGCTGCGTGCCCCACCTTATTCGGCTGATGGAGCACGTTGGAGAAGCTTGAATCCAGAGACAATCGGAACTTAATCTTTCCTAAGGCGATTTTTTTCTGCATCAATCTCGAGGAGTCTGTTGGGGCCTGCCTCACTTCCTCCTAGTCGGAGTCTGCTACCGTCCGCCTCTAATTGCTTCAATTCCCCATTCAACTCCCGAGAATTGTTAGTCCATTTCGCATGTTTCTGACGAGCGTTCAGGTTCACAGTCCCCAAAGAACTTGTGTACAACGTCCTAAAACGCGAGCTAGCCTCGTTCATCACACCAAACTTATCTCTATACTTTGAATTAGACCAATCCAATTTCTTTGTTAACCACGCGAGAGCCGGACTGGCTTCCTCATAGAGCTTGTATATCTTGTTCAGAGCGTTTCTGACTACTTGCTCCGCGTCCGGTAGAAGCATATTATCAGGCAAGTTAGATACGCTTCCAGCAGCTACAAAAAACTCGCTTTGAACATTCTTAATAATTTTAATGTTCGCATTAAGCTTAGCGAGATGCTTCCTTTCTATATGCCCATCAGGATCCAAGTTATTAACCGGATCACCACCGCAATAAGCATAGGCATTAATAACTCGAAACGGAGAAAAGCTATCGGGTGAATGGAAGCGCATGAGTACAGGATTAAAAGCGCGATAACCATTACCTAACAAATACATCGAAAGGGAAGGCATTAAGTACTCGCCATTAAACCCCATCCGAGTCACTCGTGAATCACCCGCAGACCTTTGACCATAAGGCGTGTAACTGAAACCCTGTGCATTATCTAACTGGCAGTCCTGCAGGACACTGCCGCTACTTTCAACCGCCAATAGTGAAGCGGCTGAACCTCCAGTCAAATCTGACAGCAGCGTTGTATCCACTCTCAAGTAAGCGGTTGCCGGCTGGTCGCCTAGCACGCTCGCAGGTTTCCCAGCTTTGTAGAAAAAAAGCTCATGCCCTGTGCTTCTCATAGCGCTCTCCCACACTGAGACAACCCAATGTCATCAATGAGTGGAGTGTACTTAAACACCTAAAAACAGAAACTGGCAGAAATGATAGGTCAGGGAGGGAGGAGAGCAATCGGGCCGTATGACGGCCCGTGCGGTTAGCTCGAGTTGCTTAGCGCTTGTCGCGGCGCTTCTTCTCGGCCTTCTTGTGGTGCGACATCAAGCGGCGCTTCTTGTTGACCTGGCGATCGGTGAGGGTGTTTTTCTTGCCCTCGTACGGGTTCTCACCGCCCTTGTACTCGATGCGGATCGGCGTACCGACCAGTTTCAGCACGCGGCGGTAGGTGTTTTCCAGGTAACGCGAGTACGACTTGGGAATGCTCTCGGTCTGGTTGCCGTGGATCACGATCAGCGGCGGGTTGGCGCCGCCCAGGTGGGCATAACGCAGCTTGATGCGGCGGCCATTGACCAACGGCGGCTGGTGCTCGCTGACCGCGTCTTCGAGGATTTGCGTCAGGCGGCTGGTTGGCCAACGGGTGACCGCCGACGTGAACGCGGCCTGTACCGACTTGTACAGGTTGCCTACGCCCGTGCCGTGAAGCGCGGAAATGAAGTGGATGTCGGCGAAATCGACGAAGAACAGCCGGCGTTCCAGCTCGGTCTTCACGTAGGCGCGCTCACCCGGCTCCATGCCATCCCATTTGTTCAGGGCGATGACGATGGCGCGGCCGGCTTCGAGGGCAAAGCCCAGCAGGTTCAGGTCGTGGTCAACCACACCTTCGCGGGCATCCATGACGAAGATGACCACGTTGGCGTCTTTGATCGCCTGCAGTGTCTTGACCACCGAGAACTTCTCGACTTCCTCGTGGATCTTGCCGCGCTTGCGCACCCCGGCGGTGTCGATGAAGGTGTACTTGTCGCCATCGCGCTCGAACGGGATGTAGATACTGTCTCGGGTGGTGCCCGGCTCGTCGTAGACCACCACGCGCTCTTCGCCGAGCATGCGGTTGACCAAGGTCGACTTGCCGACGTTCGGGCGGCCGATGATGGCGATCTTGATGCCATCTTTTTCGCTTGGGCCAGGAATGCGCGCGGCTTCCTCGCCTTCGGCGACGTCCTGGTCAAGGGCTTCGTCCTCGGCATCACGCGGCAGGTGGCCGAGCACGGCTTCCATCAGGGCGTTGATACCACGGCCCTGGGAGCCCGCCACCGGAATGGCGTTGCCCATGCCCATCGGCGAGAACTCGGCACGCGCAACGTCGGGGTCGATGTTGTCGATCTTGTTGGCAACCAGAATCGCCGACTTGTTGCGCTTGCGCAGGTGCTCGGCAATCATCTGGTCGGCTGCGGTCATGCCCGCACGGGCATCGACCAGGAACAGCACATAGTCGGCTTCTTCGATGGCCATGAGCGACTGCTCGGCCATTTTCTCGTCCATGCCCACTTCGTCACCGGTGATACCGCCGGTGTCGATCAGGATGAAAGAACGACCCTGCCAGGAGGCATCACCATACTGGCGGTCACGGGTCAGGCCCGACAGGTCACCGACGATGGCATCGCGGGTCTTGGTCAGGCGGTTGAACATGGTGGATTTGCCGACGTTCGGCCGTCCCACCAGGGCGATTACGGGAACCATGCGGCTCTCCACTCTTGAATTCTTGAAAATGCAAAGGCCGCTGCAAGGCAGCGGCCGGAGTTTGTGCGGCGTTTCCTACACCGCGGCTCAAGACCGTTGGCGGTCTTGAGCTTAGCTTCAGCGGACGGTCAGTGCCTCGAGCTTGCCGCTGTTGCCGAAGACGTAGATGGTGTCGCCGACCACCAGGGGCCGGGCGCGCAGGCCATCGCTGTCGATTCGTTCACGGCCGACGAAGCGACCATCGACCTGGCTGAGCAGGTGCAGGTAACCCTCGAAGTCCCCGACAGCCACGTAGCTGGAGAACACTTCCGGTGCCGACAGCTGACGGCGAGCCATGGAATCGTTGGTCCATAGGGCGCTGGAAGAGCGCTCGTCGACGCTTTCAACGGTACCCGAGGCTTCGCTGACATAGACGTTACCGTAACCCTGGGCGACACCCACATAGCTGGACGCCTCACGCTGCCACAGCACGCGGCCGCTTTCCAGGTCCAGGCCCGCTACGCGGCCCTGGTAGGTGCTGACGTACAGAGTACCACCGGACAGCAGCAAGCCGCCGTCGATATCTACCACGCGGTCCAACTCGGAACGCCCCTGCGGGATGGCCACACGGCTCTCCCACACTGGCACGCCGTTGTTGATATCCACCGCGATCACTTTACCGGTGGACAGGCCGGCAACCGCCAGGCGGTTGGTCGCGATCGGTGCACCGGTGCCGCGCAGGGTCAGTACGGCCGGGGTGTTTTCGTAGATCCAGCGGCGGTCGCCGGTCGCGGCATCGAGGCCGATCAGGCGGTCGTCCTGGGTCTGCACTACCACCACGTCGCCGTTGTTGGCGGGCGGTGCCAGCACTTCACTGGTCACGCGCGAACGCCAGCGCTCTTCACCGGTGCTGGAGTCCAGCGCGATGACCTCGCCTTTGAGGGTGCCGAGCATGACCAGCCCGTAACCCACGCCGACAGCGCCCGACACTTGCAGGTCCAGGTCTTTTTTCCACACCACGTCGCCGGTGATACGGTCGAGGGCGAAGACTTCGCCGTTGACGTCGGAGGCGTAGATACGGTCGTTTTCGATGGCCGGTACCAGGGTGTTGTACGTCTCGCCCTGGCCGTCACCGATCGAGCGGCTCCACTGCTTTTTCAGTACCACTTCCTCGGTGAACTTGGTCAGCTCGGCCGGGGGCAGTTCCTTCTTGCTGTTGCTGCTGCAACCCGCGGCCAGTACGGCCAGGGTCAGCACTGCTGCTTGTTTCCAACCGATCACGTCACGCGTCCCCTTTGGCCAAGTCATCCAGCTTCAGTTGCAGGCCACCGACCGCTGCTTCATCCGACAGCGAGGCCTTGGCTTTCTCATAAGCGCTGTGAGCATCGTCGGCGCGACCCAGCTGCACCAGCAGGTCACCCTTCAATTCTTCGCGGCTGGCCAGGAACGCCTTGTCGGCATCGCCGTCGAGCAGCTTGAGTGCCTCTTCGGCCTTGTCCTGGGCAGCCAGTACACGGGCCAGGCGCTGGCGCGAAATCTCGCCCAGGGTGGCATCGGCTGGCTTGTCCAACACAGCTTTGAGCTCGGCAGCAGCGTCGTCGAGCTTGCCGCTCTCGACCGCGACCTTGGCCACGAACAGGCTGCCGTACTGGGCGTAGGCGGTACCACCGAACTCGCTCTTGAGCTTGCCGGCCAGTTCCGCGACCTTGGTTGCGTCAGGCTGACCACTCGGCGTCAGGCTGGTTTCAAGCAAAGCCTGGTACAGCTGCGAGGCACCTTGCGACTGGTTGTTCTGGTACTTGTGCCAGGTATTCCAGCCCAGTACCACCACACCGGCCAGCAACGCGCCCGTCAGCAGCGGCTTGCCGTTGCGGTTCCACCAGTCCTTGACCCCTGCCAGGTCATCATCATCGGTACTCGACACCCCAATACTCCTTTTCGCCTATTCGCTTGTTGGACCGCGTTACGCCTGTGCGACCGCGGTTTCCAGGTGCTCAGCCAGAGCATCCCAGGCAATGTTCTGTTGTTCGCCCTGACCACGCAGGGGCTTGAAGCCGATCGCTTGCTGGGCCAGCTCGTCGTCGCCAAGAATCAGGGCGAACAGCGCGCCGCTCTTGTCGGCTTTCTTGAACTGGCTCTTGAAGCTGCCACCCCCGGCGTTGACCACCAGGCGCAGGCCTGGCAGACGATCACGCAGGCGTTCGGACAAGCGCAGGCCAGCCAGCTCGGCCTGTTCGCCGAAGGCGCAGAGGTAGACGTCGACCTGACGGCTGATCGACTCGGGCACCTTGCCCAGGGTCTCCAGCAGCAGAATCAAGCGCTCGATACCCATGGCGAAACCAACGCCGGTGGTCGGCTTGCCGCCCATCTGCTCGACCAGGCCGTCGTAGCGGCCACCGGCGCAGACAGTGCCCTGGGCGCCGAGCTTGTCGGTGACCCACTCGAACACGGTCTTGCTGTAGTAGTCCAGGCCACGCACCAGCTTGGTGTTGATCACGAACGGGATACCAGCAGCCTCCAGGCGGGCCTTGAGGCCCTCGAAGTGCACGCGGGATTCTTCGTCCAGGTAATCTTCGAGCTTCGGCGCGCCAACCAGCACCGCCTGGGTGTTCTGGTCCTTGCTGTCGAGGATGCGCAGCGGGTTGCTCTTCAGGCGACGCTGGCTGTCTTCGTCCAGCTGCTCGAGGCGTGCCGAGAGGAACTCGACCAGCGCATCACGGTAGCGGGCACGGGCTTCGCTGGTACCCAGGCTGTTGAGCTCGAGCTTAACGGCGTCCTGGATGCCCAGCAGGCCCCACAGGCGCCAGGTCAGCATGATCAGTTCGGCGTCGATGTCCGGCCCGTCAAGGTTGAACACTTCCACGCCGATCTGGTGGAACTGGCGGTAGCGGCCTTTTTGCGGGCGCTCGTGGCGGAACATCTGGCCGATGTACCAGAGTTTCTGCACCTGGCCGTTGCCGGTGATGCCATGCTCCAGCACGGCACGCACACAGGCGGCAGTGCCTTCGGGGCGCAAGGTGAGCGAATCGCCGTTGCGGTCCTCGAAGGTGTACATCTCTTTTTCGACGATGTCGGTCACCTCACCGATGGAGCGCTTGAACAGCTCGGTGAACTCGACGATCGGTGTGCGGATCTGGCTGTACCCGTAGGTGTCCAGCAGGCCGGCCACGGTGCCTTCGAAGTAGCGCCACAGTGGCGACTGTTCAGGCAGGATGTCGTTCATGCCACGGATGGCTTGCAGCGATTTGCTCACGAAAAGTCCTTACGAATTCTGTGTGTCAGCCACGGGCGATCAGCGCCGCGTCGGCTTCGACCTTTTCGGCCGCTTTCTGGCGGATGAGCTTTTCGAGCTCATCGACCAGGTTGTCATTGGTCAGCTTCTGCGCCGGCTTGCCGTCGATGTAGATCAGGTTCGGCGTGCCGCCGGTCAGCCCTACGTGTGCTTCCTTGGCTTCGCCGGGGCCGTTGACCACGCAACCGATCACCGCGACGTCCAGCGGCACCAACAGGTCTTCCAGGCGCCCTTCCAGCTCGTTCATGGTCTTGACCACATCGAAGTTCTGCCGCGAGCAGCTTGGGCAGGCGATGAAGTTGATGCCACGCGAACGCAGGTGCAGCGACTTGAGGATGTCGTAACCGACTTTCACTTCCTCGACCGGGTCAGCAGCCAGCGAGATACGAATGGTATCGCCGATGCCTTCGGCCAGCAGCATACCGAGGCCGACGGCGGATTTCACTGTCCCCGAGCGCAGGCCACCGGCTTCGGTGATGCCCAGGTGCAGGGGCTGGATGATCTGCTTGGCCAACAGGCGGTAGGCTTCGACGGCCATGAACACGTCGGAGGCCTTGACGCTGACTTTGAAGTCCTGGAAGTCCAGGCGGTCCAGGTGCTCGACATGGCGCAGCGCCGACTCGACCAGCGCGGCTGGAGTCGGTTCGCCGTACTTCTTCTGCAGGTCCTTTTCCAGGGAGCCTGCGTTGACGCCTATACGGATCGGGATACCGCGGTCGCGGGCCGCATCGACCACGGCACGCACACGGTCTTCACGGCCGATGTTACCCGGGTTGATGCGCAGGCAGTCGACGCCCAGCTCGGCCACACGCAAGGCGATCTTGTAGTCGAAGTGAATGTCGGCAACCAGCGGCACGCTGACCCGTTGCTTGATGCGGCCGAACGCCTCGGCGGCGTCCATGTCTGGTACCGAGACACGCACGATGTCGACACCGGCATCGACCAGGCGCTGGATCTGCCCGACGGTGGCATCGACATCGTTGGTGTCGGTGTTGGTCATGCTTTGTACCGCGATGGGCGCATCACCACCCACCGGCACATTGCCGACCCAGATTTTGCGGGATTCGCGACGTTTGATCGGAGATTCGCCGTGCATGACTTACTGTCCCAACTTCAGGCGAGCAGTCTCGCCACTTGTAAACGGAGCAACATCGACGGCCTGGCCGTTGTAGCTGACCTGCGCGCCACGGGCAAAGCCCAGGCGTACCGCGAACGGCGGCTTGCCGGTCAGCTCGAGGTTGTCGCCCTTGCGCTTGACGCCGCTGAACAGCACCTTGCCATTGCCATCGTTGACTTGGGTCCAGCAATTGGCGCTGAACTGAATCGAGACACTGGCGCTACCGGCCGGCACTGCGACGGGCGCGGCGGGCACAGTGGCAGCGGGCGCGGCAGCCACGGGCGCGGTTGCAGCCGGCGCTGCCGGAGCAGGCGCAGGCGTTGGCGCAGTGGCTGCGGTGGCCGCTTGGGGCTGCTGAGCGGGGGCTGGTGTTACGGTTGTTGCAGGGGGCTGCGCAGCGCTGGCGGGTGCTTGCTCGGCAGCGGCGGCCGACTGTTCACCTGCGGGCTGCTCCAGCGGCAACGGGGCGCTCTCGGGTTGCTGGCCGGCGCTCACGGCCTGGTCTTCAGGCTCGTCCAGCGGGTGAATCTGCGTGGTGCCGTCGGCGCTCTCGACTTCGACGTGCTCCAGGGCGATCTTGGCCAGGTCCTTGCCACGCAGGCTGCCTTGGTCCTGCCACCAGACGAAGCCGCCACCGACTACCGCCACCAGCAGCAACAGGCTGACGCCGCGCAGGATGTTGTGCGAGAGGCGTACAGGCTCTTCGATGCGGCCCAGCGAATGCACTTCGCTGCCTTTGGCGTGGGTGCCAGTGTAACGGTCAAAGGCCTCGACCAGCGTGGCTTGGTCCAGGTCCATCAGTTTGGCGTAGGCGCGGATATAGCCACGGGCGAACGTGTGCCCGGGCAACTTGTCGAAGGCGCCGGTTTCAACGTGGTTCAACGAACTGACAGTGAGGTTGAGCTTGCGGGCCACCTCGGCTTGTGACCAGTCCCGCTTCTCACGGGCCTGACGCAAAAGCTCACCGGGGTTCTGGCCAGGCGCTACGGCTACTTCGGGATGCGCGGCGTTCATCGTTGCTCCGACAGGTATTGCTGATATTCCGGCGTACCGGGATAAAGTCGTTGTAATTGCTGGCCCAAATTGGCCAATGTGCCCTGCTCGTCGAACACCCGGGCAAGGCGGCTGCCCAGCAGGAGGCTACGGGCGTCGTGGTCGCTCAACTGGCTGAAACGATCGTAGTAGTCCAGGGACGGCACATAATGCCTGTTTTCGTAGGACAACTCAGCCATTTCCAGCAACGCCTTGGGTTGCCGTGGGTTGAGTTGCAACGCTTTGAGCAGATAGGCGTGCGCCTGGTCTCGACGCTCGAGCTTCAGGGCGGTCAAGCCAAGGTTCTCGTACACGCGTGAGCGTTCAGGATACAGGGTATCGGCACTGGCCAGGCGAAACATCTGCTTGGCCTCGGCAAATCGCCCCTGAGCATAAAGGAAACTGCCGTAGTTGTTGCGAATTCGCGTGTCGCCAGGGCGTGCCTGCAGGGCTTTTTGAAAGTGCTGCTCGGCCAGGGCTGGCTCACCTTCAGCCTGAAACACCAGCGCCAGCGCCGCATGCGCGCCGGCATCGCTGGCGTCCAGGGCAAGCGCCTTGCCCAGCGGGGCCTTGGCCTGTTCGGTCAAGCCTTGTTGCAAATAACCAAGCCCCAACTGCACATACGCCCTGCCCGCCTCTTGCCGCCCTTGGCGGCTGGCCAGCGGGTCACCCGCGCCGCCCGACACGCAGCCGGCCAGCAGCAAAAGCGCAAGGATCGACAGCGCGGCGCGCAGGGTCATGGCGAGTTCTCGGTCAGTGGCGCGCGGCGCTGTCTTGCAGCTCGGCGTCGGCAGAGAGCTGGCGCACAGCGATGTAGCGCTCACTGCGGCGGGTGCGGTCGTTGACCTGGCCGACCAACTGACCACAGGCGGCGTCGATGTCTTCGCCACGGGTGGTACGGGTGGTGACGTTGAAACCACCGTGGTGGAGCAGGTCCTGGAAGCGGCGGATGGCGTTGTTGCTCGGCCGCTCGTAACCGGAATGCGGGAACGGGTTGAACGGGATCAGGTTGATCTTGCAGGGCACGTCGCGCAGCAGTTCGATCATCTGCGCGGCATGTTCAGGCTGGTCGTTGACGTCCTTGAGCAGGGTGTACTCAACCGTCAACACGCGCTTGCCACCCAGGGTGGCCATGTAGCCCATGCACGACTCCAGCAGCACCTTCAGCGGGTACTTCTTGTTGATCGGCACCAGCTGGTTACGCAGCTCGTCGTTCGGCGCGTGCAGCGACAGGGCCAGCGACACGTCGATGTGCTTGGCCAGTTCGTCAATCATCGGCACCACGCCCGAGGTGGACAAGGTGACGCGACGCTTGGAAATGCCATAGCCCAGATCATCCATCATGATCTTCATGGCGGCGATGACATTGTCGAAGTTCAGCAAAGGCTCGCCCATGCCCATCATGACCACGTTGGTAATCGCGCGGTCGACTTTGGCCGGGACGGTCCCGAAAGATTTGTTGGCAAGCCACACCTGGCCAATCACTTCGGCGGCGGTGAGGTTGCTGTTGAAGCCTTGCTTGCCGGTGGAGCAGAAACTGCAGTCCAGGGCGCAGCCGGCTTGCGACGATACGCACAGCGTGCCGCGGTCGTCGGTAGGAATGTAGACGGTCTCGACGCAGCTGCCAGAGGCAACGCGGATCACCCATTTACGGGTGCCGTCGGCGGAAATGTCTTCACTGACCACTTCCGGTGGGCGAATTTCGGCAACAGCCTCGAGCTTTTCGCGCAAGGCCTTGCCGACGTTCGTCATGGCGGCGAAATCATCGACGCCAAAAT